>ERZ1027231.142-NODE-142-length-37443-cov-17.517519_pt1 | contig 37443 bp, 27 predicted proteins | sample MGYA00520866_ERZ1027231 | MGnify/ENA primary metagenome ERZ1027231 (study PRJEB33311, sample SAMEA4378411) | marine metagenome | biome: Marine biome; feature: Fjord; material: Water | collected 2014-07-20T08:00:00Z/2014-07-... | depth 75 m ...
CCGATAAAGCAGAAACTAAGGACATGGCCGACAGCCAGGGCATTATAGGCACACGCAATCAGAGCATTGCCATTGTCGCCACCCGTGCCGGCAACCTAACCTTGCCAGAAGTGCGTATCCCATGGTGGAACACTAAAACGGCTCGACTTGAATATGCTGTGATTCCAGCCTTGCGCTTAACTGCCCTCACCAACCCCAATAAAAACCCCGAAGACTCAGGTGAAAGTGAGCTGCCTCCTCAACCAAGCACGGCTGTACTTGCAACCCAAGACTCCCCCGCCCCTATTCAAGAGACATCTTTATTATGGCCCATAATGTGCGCCTTAATCTTTATGCTTTGGTTAGCTACGCTTGCTTTGTGGTGGTTTAAATCCCGAACAAAAGCCCCCACTCCTGCCGAAAATATTGGCCAAACAAACAATAAGGCTAACCTTAAGAGCATTAAACAAGCCTGCCGTAACAACGATCCCACCCTGGCTAGAACCACTATATTGCAATATGCACAATCCCAGTGGCTGCTTAGCCACACCAGTCTTAATAAACTGGCACAATCAGTCACCGATGAAAGTCTACAGCAAGCGCTCAAGACACTCGATACCAGCCTTTACTCCACCCAGGAAAACAACGATTGGCAAGGAGAGCCTTTATGGCAAGTTATTAAGCATTATCGGCATAACCAGCCAACCCCTGCCAGTGGTATACTGCCCCTGTATCCCAATGAAACCATCCAAAAGGTAGCCCAACATGGATAAAGACGAATCTGATTTATGCCCATGTGAAAGCGGCAAGCGCTTCGAAGATTGCTGTAAAAAGGAATATGATGCAGCCAACATGGCTAGAGAAAAACTCAAAGCAGCCATGAAAGACCCCAAAAAAGCCGAAGAGCTAAAAAAATTAATGAAGGGTCTAAAATAGAGGTAGGACTATTTTCTTAGGCCAGATATCCAGGATGTATTTGGCCTAAATAAACCAAGCACTTATTTTAAACTGTCTATACTCAAAACATTAGTCATGGGTAAAGACATGAAAAAAGCCGTTGTCATTGAAGACGATAAAATATCCCAGAAGTATATCCAGCGCGCTTTAAACAGCGTGGTGGAACTTCAATTCGCCGATACTGGCGCCAGTGGTATGGCCTTAATTGCAGAGGCGCAACCGGATTTAATCATACTAGATGTGGAACTACCCGATGCCAATGGCTACGATTTGTGCCATGAAATTCGACATAAATCCGAATATATATTTACCCCAATCCTCTTTATTTCCGGCCACACTAGCCTAGATGAACGCATCAAAGGTTATAGTTCAGGTGGCGACGATTATATCACCAAACCATTTGAATCCAGCGAAGTGGTCGCCAAAGTAAAAGCCCTCATTCGCCAGCACGAACACAAGGTAGACCTAAAAAATCAATTCAAAGAAGCCCAAAGTACCGCCATCGAGTCCATGACAGGGGCCAGTGAGTTAGGGCTAATTGTTCAATTTTTTGAAAAAACCTACTCTATAAATAATTTCGATCAGCTGGCTCAATCTATCTTTCAAATTTTGCGCAGTTTGGAGCTTAAAACCTGCTTGTTATTTGAAACCAAACAACAATCCTATTTTTTCTGTAGCGAACCCAATAGCAAACCCATTGAAAGAGAAATAATGACACGGTTGCGAGAAGAAGATCGATTCTTCGACTTTGGCCAGCGTACTCAAATTAATTACCCTGTGGTGGCATGCTTGGTTAAAAACATGCCCATCGAAGACCGTTCCCGTTATGGGCGCTATAAAGATGTTATTCCCCCCATTCTTGCCTGTGCCAACCAAAAGGTCTTGCAGCTAGAGATGGAATTACTACTGCAAGACCATACTTTAAAGTTTTCAGAAAGTTTTAAAGATATTCGCAATACTCTGGATACCTTGTCTTTACAGATGCGTGAAGGCCAGGAAGATGGCTCTACCCTAATGAACAACCTCATGCTGTCGTTAGAAAAAGCCATGCCCACACTTGGACTTGATGAAGACCAAGAACAGTTCCTCATGGGCAGCATCGAATCCAAGGTGACTGAGGCCATGGACAAGGTACATTCTTACGAAACCATGCAAATGACTTTTGACAGTTTAATTCGCCTGCTGCAACACCTTGTGGACGAACAAGAAAATCTAGTAGACAGACTAGTAAGCAAGGGCGACCTGGCCATGGAAGAAGGCCCTGAAAATCATAACAACGACTCTACCGACGTGGAACTTTTTTAAATATAAGGCTTAAATCTCCTGTCTTTATCAAAATTGCACCAATCACCTGTATCATTGCATCAATCTGCCTCAAACCTGATTGCGAGAATTCTTTACCGTGCCTTTGTTCTTAACTGTAAGCCTCGCTTTACTAGCCTTTGCTGGCAACAGTGTTTTATGTCGTCTAGCCTTAAGCCAACCCAACATGGACGCCAGTAGCTTCACCATTATCCGCTTATTAAGCGGCGCAATAATGCTGTATGCCTTGGTTAAGTTAAAACCAAAAAGAACTTCAAGCTCAACAACCCCCCAAAATTTATCAGTCTTTAATGCTAGTAAACAAGAATGGCTCAGGGCATTTTATTTATTCATATATGCTGCAGGTTTTTCATACGCCTATCAAATGCTTGATACCGCCGCAGGCGCACTCATCCTGTTTGGTTTTGTACAGTTCACCCTGATGACGGTGGATATCATGAATGGCAAGCAACCCAGTACACTGGAGTTGTCGGGAATGGGCCTGGCTCTCTCTGGTTTTGTCTATTGGGCGTTACCATCTGCCCAAGCGCCCTCTTTATTAGGTTCTGTATTAATGGCCATTTCCGGCATTGCCTGGGGCTTTTACACGCTGGCCGGAAAAAACAGCCAACAAGCCGATGTAGACACGGCAAAGAATTTTATTTTAACGCTACCCTTATTGGTAACACTTATCCCGATCTATTGGTTGGTAAGCCCACTGGAAGTAAATTCCCAAGGCATCACCTATGCTCTGGTGTCTGGCGCCATAACTTCAGCCTTGGGTTATTGGCTTTGGTACCAAGTACTTCCCAAGCTAAGCACCCTAAGTGCAGGAGTTTTGCAGTTAAGTGTGCCTATCCTAGCGGCACTGGGTGGTATTATATGGGCACAAGAATACATCCCCTTTTCATTTATCGTTGCCAGCAGCTTAATTTTAAGCGGCATATTACTGGTCATACTGGCTCCCCAAAAGACTGCTTAATCCGTTATTGTCAGTAGTTTTGATGCAGCTATCTGCATTTAAATAGCAAGATTAATGATCGTAAAATAAAAATGAACCGTGTAAATCCCAAATTAATTTTACGTAATTACCTTGCTCAAAATGCGCGATTACTCCGAGGTTAAAAAATTTCACAAAATCCTCGCAAATCCCTTCGATGAACAACCCCAACATGAAGAATATGCAGCATTACCACCCGCCTGGGGTAAAACACTCGAGATTAGTTGCTCCTCGTAGTCATAAAACCAAACTGTTTATGACCAATTCTTTCAAATAGCCTAACTCTTTTTATCTGAAGTAAAATTGGGCCAAATTAGACCTTTTTACCCTCAAGGCTTAGGGCTAGACTGAATTCATCCACAATAAAAATAAGATACTTGGTTCATCCGCACTTTATAAAAGTGAGGATGAACCTGAATTAGTCAGGATGAATTTATGAGTCAATTGCCACTGCGTTTTGTCACTGCTGCCAGTTTATTTGATGGTCACGATGCAGCTATTAATATAATGCGCCGCCTTATTCAAGACAAAGGAGTGGAAGTTGTCCACTTGGGGCACAACAGAAGTGTGCAAGATGTACTGCACGCGGCCATTCAAGAAGACGCCGACGCCATCTGTTTAAGCTCCTATCAAGGCGGGCATAATGAATACTTTAAATACCTAATTGACCAATTAAATGAATTAGGCGCGGGTCACATACGTGTTTTTGGCGGCGGCGGCGGCACCATTACTCCAGATGAAATAAGCACACTAATAGAACAGGGTGTTGAAAGAATCTACCATCCAAATGATGGCATGAAGCTGGGCTTATTAGGCATGATAGATGATGTCGTTGAGCGCGCCCAACAACAGCGTCAACACATCGCTCCTATCATGAAAAACACTCAATACTCCCAAATAGAAAGTGCCCGTATGTTAAGCGCTTTGGAAGATCATCAATTTGACGACACCCAACTAAAAGAGCTACGCCTGCATTGGCAAAAACAACCCCAGGCGCCGGTTGTGGGTATCACAGGTACAGGTGGCGCCGGAAAATCCAGCCTCACCGATGAACTGCTAAATAGATTCAGTCAGTACTTACCCGACCTAAAAATTGCAGTATTGGCTGTTGACCCCACACGCCGCCGCACTGGTGGTGCATTATTGGGGGATCGAATTCGCATGAATGCCCTGCGCCATGAAAATATTTTTATGCGCTCCATGGCCACTCGCCGCCAGCATGTATCCACCAACGCCATGCTTAGCGATGCCATCAATTATTTAAAAAGTACCGGCTTTGATTTAGTGATCGTAGAGACCGCAGGCATTGGCCAGAGCGACAGTGAAATTGTCGATTACGTCGATCTAGCCACCTACGTTATGACCAGCGAATTTGGAGCGGCCAGTCAACTGGAAAAAATCGACATGCTCGACTTCGCACACTGCATCGTCATTAATAAATTTGAAAAACCAGGCTCAAACGATGCGTTAAGAGATGTTCGTAAACAGTGGCGTCGAAATCATAATGAATTCTCTTTAGAAGATGAAAAAACGCCGGTATTCCCCACCATTGCCAGCCAGTTTAATGACCCAGGAGTTAACTGGCTCTACCAAAATATTTTAAATAAACTTTGTGAGAATCACCCGAATTTTGCCTTGATAGCAAAGAGTGATCATGAATTTACCGCCATTAGCCCCAAGGGTCTGTCAATAATCCCAGGCAATCGTAACCGCTACCTTTCCGACATTGCCGATAATGGCCGTCTGCAGCAACAGCAAATGCAAAGCCAGAGTTTAAGTGCACAGCAAGCACAACATTGTTATGAAGCTTTGAAAGAATTGGAGGATGAACACCTGCCTCAGCCACTCATGGATTATGAGCAACAGCATCTAACAAGCAATGACCTCATTTGCACTCTGCGTCAAAAATACCAAGGGCATATTAACTGTCTTAACCCTGACATTAAGCAAAACATTAAAAATTGGGCTCAACAAAAGGACTCGGTTAAAGCCGAGCATTACGAATACAAGGTTCGCGGTAAGGCCATCCAAGGGGACAACTATTGCCAAAGTTTAAGCCACCAGGCCATTAATAAAGTGGCCACGCCAGATTTTGACGACTGGGGGAATTTAGTTGTTTTCTTGGGCAAGGAGAATTTGCCCGGGTTTTACCCCTATACCGCAGGTGTCTTTCCCTATCGACGTGAAGGAGAAGACCCAATACGCATGTTTGCTGGCGAAGGTACACCTGAGCGCACCAACCGCCGTTTTCACTATTTGTCCTTAGGCCAAAGCGCCGCACGACTGTCCACCGCATTTGATAGCGTTACCCTTTATGGGGAAAACCCTGATCCTCGGCCTGACATTTTTGGCAAAGTTGGTAACTCAGGTGTCAGCATCGCAAGTGTAGATGACATGAAAAAACTCTACAGCGGATTTGATTTGTGTGCCCCTAGCACCTCGGTATCCATGACCATAAATGGCCCTGCTCCAATAATTTTGGCTTTTTTCATGAACGCGGCCATTGACCAACAAGTAGAAAAATATCTAAAAGAAAATAAATTATGGGATCAGGCTCAACTAACCATTGATGCCTATTTTAATGATGAAAAAAATAATGCTCGGCCTTCTTATTACGGGGAGCTACCAGAAGGAAATGAAGGACTGGGGCTAGGTCTACTTGGCATTAGCGGTGACAAGCTTGTAGATAAAGCCACTTACCAAAAAATTAAAACCCATACCCTTAGCACAGTAAGAGGAACGGTACAGGCCGATATTTTAAAAGAAGATCAAGCACAAAATACCTGCATATTTAGCACTGAATTTGCCATGCATATGATGGGAGATATTCAGCAGTTTTTTATCGACAACAATATCAAGAATTTTTACAGCGTATCCATCAGTGGTTATCACATTGCTGAAGCCGGAGCCAACCCCATTACCCAATTGGCTTTCACCCTGGCCAACGGTTTTACCATAGTGGAATATTATTTAAGCCGCGGCATGAGTATCGATGATTTTGCTGGCAACCTGAGCTTCTTTTTCAGTAATGGCATGGACCCAGAATATGCGGTTATTGGTCGTGTGGCTCGCCGTCTTTGGGCTCGTGCCATGAAACATAGATATCAAGCAAGTGAGCGTTCGCAAAAACTGAAATACCACATTCAAACTTCCGGGCGCTCTTTGCACGCACAAGAAATTCAATTCAATGATATACGCACCACCCTGCAAGCCATGTACGCCTTATTTGATAACTGTAATAGCCTACACACTAACGCCTATGATGAAGCCATCACCACACCAACCGAGGACAGCGTTAGACGAGCCGTGGCTATTCAGTTAATTATTAACCGAGAGCTGGGCATGAATTATTGTGAAAACCCACTACAAGGCTCCTATTTTATTGACCAACTCACCGATACGGTAGAAGAGGCCGTGTATAAGGAGTTTGACAGCCTTACTGAACGGGGCGGGGTATTGGGTGCCATGGATACCATGTATCAACGTAGCAAGATTCAAGATGAGTCCATGTATTATGAACACAAAAAACACGATGGCAGCTTACCATTAATTGGCGTGAACACCTTCCTGGCAAATGAACCAGAAGACATCAGTGGCAACCTTGAACTCGCTCGCTCCAGTCTTGAAGAAAAACAAATGCAAATTAAAAATGTCGAAGCATTTCATCAGCAACACACAGATGAAACTCAAAAGCATTTATCAAAACTACAAGCAGTTGCCATGAACAGAGGCAATACTTTTGAAAGTTTAATTGAAACCGTTAAATACGCCTCACTAGGGCAAATTAGTCATGCTTTATACGTGGCTGGCGGCGAATATCGAAGAAATATGTAAGCATTAACACTGGATTTAAATAGACTTGGAAAAATTAAAGAATGGATGAAATACAATTATAAAAGCCATTTTTGTGATAAATAACAGCCTATTTAAAAACATATTCCATTTATAAAACACAGTGTAGCCCCTGTATTTATGGGGGCTTACACCCACGCTTACATTATTAAAATTCAATCAGAAATTATTAGTTTTATTTATTGTAATTTCGGACTAAGATAACCCTGTCTAGTGTGTATTTTTATGTTACTAATTAGACACGAAAATAATGGCTGCATTTTTGCAGTGCAAAAAATGCCGACCTTGGTTGGCCCAAAAGAAGAGTAGAACAGCATGTCTCGTGTTACAGGAACCGTTAAATGGTTCAATGATGAAAAAGGCTTTGGTTTCATTCAGCAGGAAGGTGGCAAAGATGTTTTTGTTCACTACAGCGCTATTAGCGGTGATGGTCGCAAGACACTTACCGAAGGCCAACAAGTTACCATGACTGTAACGGATGGCAATAAAGGTCCTCAAGCTGAAGACGTTGTTGCAGACTAATTAGCTGTACTACGAAATGACTTTCTGTCATTTCGTATATCCCCTCCCCCCTTGTTTATACTTATTACCTACTGGAATTACACCCTGCAATTGTTATATCTATTTATCTTTTCAGGCATGCTAAACTGAAAAAAATCCCCTTTAGAAGACATGACTTCATGGAACAAAATCTGGTCTGTGCCAAGAACGGCATCCCCCTTTATTTATTAAGCACTAATGAATTCTCCCAGTGGCAACTTGACCAAAGTGACTTCATCCAAAACTGGCTAGAGAATACCCAGTATGAAGGAAAAGGGTTATGCCTGATTCCCAGTGAAACGGGCAACCTGCATTGCGCGTTATTTTGTAGCAATGATTTACAAGATTTTTTTGCCAGCGCCGACATTGCCAAACAACTTCCAGCCCAACAATTTTTACTTAAGTGTAAGAACACGCTACGCCTTAATGCGGCCATCAGCTGGGGCTTAAGTGCTTACCAATTTGAGCTTTACAAAAAATCAGATAAAGCTCAGCCAGTACTGGCGATTGATAATCAAAATATTGTGGATCACGCCAATAATTTTGTTAGTGCGATTCACCTAGTCCGAGACATGATCAACACCCCGGCCAGCGACATGATGCCTGAACACATGGCTAATACAGTTGAGGAAATGGCCAAACAATTTGGTGCCCAGTTCTCTCAAATAATTGGCGATGATCTGCTTAAAGAAAATTACCCCACTATTCACGCGGTAGGTAGGGCCAGTGTCCATCAACCTAGATTACTGGATATGCACTGGGGCAATGAACAACACCCTAAAATCACCTTGGTTGGTAAAGGCGTTTGCTTCGACAGTGGCGGCCTCGATATAAAACCCACTAACGCCATGCGCCTAATGAAAAAAGACATGGGCGGCGCCGCTCACGTTTTAGGGCTGGCCTATTTAATCATGAGCCATAAATTACCTATTCGTTTACGAGTCATTATTCCTAGTGTTGAAAACGCCGTTTCCAGCAACGCCTTCCGCCCCGGGGATGTATTAACAACCCGCCAGGGAATGACCGTCGAAGTAGACAATACCGATGCCGAAGGTCGCCTGGTTTTATGTGATGCCCTTAGCGAAGCGTGCAACGACAAACCCGATGCAATTTTCGACTTCGCCACACTCACTGGCGCTTGCCGTGTGGCCTTAGGCACTGAGTTGCCCGGTTTCTTCAGTACCGATCAAGACATTGCCAGTAGTCTTTTGGAGATTGGCCAAAATATCGATGATCCGGTTTGGCAACTTCCGCTACACAAAGCCTACCGCAGCCTTTTAAAAAGCGATGTTGCTGACATTAGTAACTGTGCATCCACACCCTTTGGTGGCGCTATTACCGCGGCTCTATACTTACAAGAGTTCGTTGATAGCGATATCCCTTGGCTTCATTTTGACGTAATGGCCTGGAATAACCGCAAACTTCCCGGCAGGCCCGTAGGCGGTGAAGCGTTTGGCATCCGCTGTGTATTCGAATATTTACAAGGCAAGTACCAAGCCTAGAAACATTCGCGCTAATAAGCGGCCTAGCTGGCCGTTTATTACACTTCAATCAGTACAAAAAACAACCACCCTTCCAAATTCCATCATATACCCTATAATGCGGCCTCATTTTAACCTGCACCGGATTTACGTTCCGGCTAGCCGAGGAAGTACCTTGAATTACAGTCAAACCAGCACAGTTGTGTGCGCCATGTACAAGTTTGTCACCCTGGACAACTTCGAACTCATTAAGCCCAACCTGTTAAAAGTTATGGAAGAGAACACCGTACGCGGCACTCTTTTGCTGGCCCAAGAAGGCATTAACGGCACGGTAGCTGGTTCACGTGAAGCCATCGATAACCTTCTTAACTGGTTACAGCAAGATCCACGTCTGGCAGGCATCGTAACTAAAGAATCTTACACCCAGGAAACCCCTTTCCACCGCACTAAGGTAAAACTTAAAAAAGAAATCGTCACAATGGGCGTGGAAGGCATAGACCCTAAACACGTGGTGGGAACCTATATAAAACCTAAAGATTGGAACGCATTAATTAGCGATCCTGACGTTTTATTGGTAGATACCCGCAACGATTACGAAGTAAAAGTGGGCACCTTTAAAAATGCAATTAACCCGGTAACGGATACGTTCCGCGAATTCCCACAGTACGTGCAAGACAACCTTGATCCAGCCAAACACAAGAAAGTAGCCATGTATTGCACAGGCGGCATCCGTTGTGAAAAGTCCACGGCCTATATGAAAGAGCAAGGCTTTGAAGAGGTGTATCATCTGGAAGGCGGCATCTTAAAATATCTAGAAGAAGTGCCAGAAGAAGAGACACTATGGGAAGGTGAATGCTTTGTATTTGATGAACGAGTCACAGTAAATCATCAACTTGAATCCGGCATATACGATCAATGTAACGCCTGTCGTATGCCCATCACCAAAGAAGAACAACTGAGTGAGAAATTCCAAAAAGGCGTAAGCTGCCCGCACTGCTTTGAAAAAACTACCCCTGAGCAACGTCAGCGTTTTGCCGAACGTGAACGCCAGGTTGAACTGGCCAAGGTTCGTGGTGAAAGTCACATAGGTGGTGATGTGAAAGAATCCATTGCTAAACATCGCCAAGCCAAAGTGGAAGAGCGTGCCAGACAGCAACAACGCTCTAAAGCGTAAAAACAAGGCGCCTTCGGGCGCCTTTGCATTTATTCATTGCCTCTGTATTACCTGCACCTTAAACTACTTAAAAAATAAGCCAATAGTTGTTTATGAGCACAACCGAAAAATACACCACCCTCGCCGCTTGGCCCCTTGCAATCTGCAGCGCATTGGAAGCTCAAGGCATAGATCCTGCCCCCCTCTTTCAATCTGTCCAGATAGATATAAACCATTTAAGCAAGCACCCTGACGATCGCGTAGATGTACGTAAAATGACCCAGCTGTGGCAGCTACTGGAAAAAACCACCGGTAATCCAGCATTTGGTTTAACGGTGGCAAAGTTTGCTCAAACCATGCATTTTCGAGCCCTGGGTTTACTCATGCTCACCACCGAAAACCTTGAGAAGGCCATGCTCAAGTTAGGTCAGTATTCGGCCCTGGTATCCAACTCAACCACCATTCGAATTGAACACCAAAGTAACCTCATTGGTTTTGCCATTGACCCTATTCCCAATGTAGACATTAGCAAGCATGCCATAGACAGCTTTTTTGCCACTATGCAGAATTTTGCACAACAGTCTTGTGGCAGTATTAAATTGGTTGAAAAAGTGCAGTTACTACGAAAAAGGCCCGCATCTGTAGAGCCTTGGCTACAAACCTTTGGCCCAGAAGTAGAATTTGACGCCCAGCAAAATTGTATATGGTTAAAACGAGATGTATTAAGGCAGGCCAAAATAATCGGGGACGATAAGATTGCTGCCTACAACGAAGGCCTAGTACAAGATTATGTAGGCACGCTCACCGATAATAAATGGAGCCAAAAAGTAAACCTCACGTTACTTAAGCAACTAGATAAAAATGAGCCCAGCTTAGCTTCTGTGGCCAATATTCTAGAGATAGGTGAACGCACCCTGCGCCGTTACCTCAAAGAAGAAAACAGCAGCTTTCGCCAATTATTGCAAGATGCTCGCATCGAGATGGCCAATCATTATCTATTAAATTCTGATCTCGCCATGACCGATATCGCTCTACGCCTAAGTTTTACCGACGCCAGTAATTTCTCTCGAGCTTTTCATCGTTGGCATAGCATGAGCCCGTCTGCCTACCGTAAAATTCACCTAAAATAGATTTCTTGGGTTAATCATTCCGTTTTTAGTCTTTTATTGCCAACCTGGTCTTTTGGGACATGGCTTTGTCCTAGTATGACTAGCAAGGTCGGTCATTCAGGTTACACTGGAAGTACATAAAAATTTTAATAATGACCAGTAGAGACTCTCTATGCGCCCATCATATCTATTCGCCCTGCCCTTGTTGGCAAGCCTAAGCGCTTGTGACACGAGCTTAAAATTGGAAGAAGGCAGTGATGCCCAAGGCCACACAGCACCCACCGCTGTAACTCTTAAAGCCAATCAAGCTGTCATTGCAAACCGCCCCTTTAGCAATCAAGCCGATTTTGAAGATGCCAAGCGTGGCCTAATTGCCCAAGATGAAAGCCTGGTGACACTAGATCAAAATGGAAAATCCGTATGGGACATGCCTGCCTATGATTTCATAAAATACAAGGGTGCCAATGGCGATGCCCCTGCCAGTGTTAACCCAAGTTTATGGCGTCAAGAATCCTTAAATAATATGCATGGCCTCTATAAAGTTAAGGATGGTATCTACCAACTACGAGGCTATGACCTTGCCAATATGAGCATCATAGAAGGTGATAAAGGCTGGATCCTTATAGATCCATTAACGGCAAAAGAAACCGCCGATAAAGCCCTTAAATTCGCCCAAAAGCACCTGGGCACTAAACCTATTACTGCCGTTATTTACACTCACAGTCACATTGACCACTTTGGCGGAATTGAAGGCATTCTTGCTAACATGACAGAGCAAGAGCAAAAAGACCTTCGCATCATTGCCCCTGAAGGATTCATGGAAGAAGCCACTAGTGAAAATATCATTGCTGGCATGGCTATGGGGCGTCGTGCCTCTTACATGTATGGTCGCTCACTTGCTCGAAGCGAGCGTGGCCATGTAGGCACTGGTTTGGGTAAAGGCCCGGCATTTGGCCGCTTTGCCCTATTACAGCCCACTGAACTGGTTGGTGAAACAGGTAAAACACTGAACATTGATGGTGTGCCATTTGAGTTTCAATATGTACCAGGCTCAGAAGCTCCTGCGGAATTTACTTTTTATCTGCCTGAACACAAAACTTACTGTGGCGCCGAAATGCTCTCGCGCAACATGCACAACCTTTACACGCTACGTGGAGCCAAGGTACGTGACGCAAATATTTGGAGTGCCTACATAGTAGAAGCTCGCGATATGTTCGCACAAAGCGACACTTATTTTGCTAGCCATCACTGGCCAATGTGGGGCCAGGAAAATATTCAAAAATTCCTAACCCAGCAAAGCGACACCTATAAATACATTCACGATCAAAGTGTTCGTTTATTTAACGCAGGTAACACTCCCAACGAAGTGGCCGAACAAGTAAACCTACCACCAGGCTTAAACACAGCTTTCCACAACCAGGGTTATTACGGCACAGTGAAACATAATGCCAAAGCGGTTTATCAAAACTACCTAGGTTGGTACACAGCCAACCCAGCAAAGCTAGATCCATTGCCTGAAACTCAATCTGCCAAACGCTACATGGACATGATGGGCGGCGTAGAAACCGTAGTAGCCAAAGCACAAACTGCTTTTGATGACGCTTCTAATGGTGATGTTGAAGAAGGCATTAAAACCTACCGTTGGATTGCCGAACTTTTAAATCACGCTGTATTTGCAGAGCCAGATAACAAAAAAGCCAAAGCACTGCTAGCCAAAGTATACGACCAGCTAGGTTATCAGGCAGAGTCCGCCCCTTGGCGTGATGTTTACCTAAGTGGTGCTTACGAACTTCGCCATGGCGCACCGGAAGAAGGTATCGCGGTAGCCATTATGGAAGGCGTATTATTAAAAACTCCAGTTCAAAACTTTTTTGATTCCATGGCTGTGCGTTTAAATGGCCCTAAAGCTGAAGGAAAAAAATTGGATGTTAAGATCACCTTTACCGATTTAAATGAAAGCTATCTTCTAAGTTTAAATAACTCAGTGTTGCGCCACAAAAAAGTAGATAAAAATACCCAAGCGGATGCCACTTTGAATTTAACTCAGCCATTATTTGTGAACATCATTATAGGTAAGGCCGGTTTGAAAGACACATTATTTGGTGACGACCTTTCTGTTGAAGGCAGCAAGCTAGATTTAATTAGCTTCTTTGGCCTATTAGACCAACCAACAGGAGCCTTTAATATTGTGACACCCTAGTTTAAATCTCTCTCGAGATAGAAAGCCTTTTTAATCCCGCTCTGCGGGATTTTTTATGCCTATTAAAAAGCAAATTCAGTTTCTTTTATCTTTATTAAACCCACTACAGACACCCATTCAAGAATAAAAACTTTCTCGAAAATTACCCGCTAATACAATTAGTAATTTTTTAAAAGAAGCCAATATTTTTAATAAACAATAATGAGAGCATTAATCCGTAATAACTTGACTAGCTTTATTAAAACCTTTATTTTCGGCCCTCAAGTTAATAGGAATGATAATCATTATGAATGTAGAGTTTCTTGCCTTTTACTTTTTGTTGGCCTTCGCTGGGCAATTCATTTCGTGGAAATTTCCCTTTAGAGAGCAGATAAAAAATAATGAAAAACGCTGGGACTTGTTGGCCATCCTTTCAGGCAGAGTGTTTGCAATATTGTATATCGCCCTCATTGGCGCCCCTGTATTTTTGTTATTAAGCCACGAAACCGCGCTAACTCAATGGCGAGATATAGTTGAAAGCTGGAACCCGGTTTATGCTGGCATAGCACAAATATTACTTATCGATTTTTTATTGTATTGGGTACATCGCTCCATGCATCATCAATGGTTATGGAATGTGCACGCCTTTCACCATTCCCCTAAGCACTTGTGGTGGGGAGCGGGCCTTAGGGCTTCTCCTATCCATATGCTGATGATGAGCATTCCTTATACCCTTGCTGCGCTTATCTTTCCTACTCCAGAAGGGGCGCTCATTACTGCCATAGCTTTGTTTGTAGACATCTCCAACCAGCACTGGCTACATTCAAACATCAGAGTGCCATTCTCTAAATACATAGAATGGCTATTCGTTACTCCGAGACTTCACTTTGTTCATCACAGTAAAAAACGTGAATTCTCAGACAGCAATTATGGTTTTGTATTTTCTTTCTGGGATCGATTATTTGGCACATTCACCGACCCAGAGAAAGTTTCTAACAATGAAGCTATTGGCTTAAATTATAAAAATACCAACCCTCGCCTATTTTGGGGACTGGGCCCTAAAATCAAACTACAAGCGCCGCAAGTGAAACAGTTAATAGAATGATCTATCTTTTCTAACGATTGAACCCACTTAATTACAACGAAAAAATCCGAGTTATATAATATTTAACTCGGATTTTTCTATTCTTGGGGATTAATAACACCAAGGTCCAGATTATAACCCTGCGTTAACAGCTACTCTTTTCTTTCGGTTTTTCAAAAAATGAAAGCCGTCCTTTTTTTGTGGCCAATTCCACTGTTTCCCCAAAACTAAAACCATATTCTTCGGCGCGCTTTAATATCTTGTCATTTCTGGAGTCTGGCTCTCCAACCACCCTTTTATTTTCCTCGGCGGAAAATATAAATCTCTGGATAACATAGAACAGTTTCATGGCAAAGCCTTTAATACGAATATCTGATGGACCTACAAAAAGATGCAAGCCAACATCGCCTTTTAAGACTTCGTATTTCTCCCCAATCTCTTCATGACGAGGATCATACAGCTGAAAGAAACAGATTGGTGTCCCATCCAGCCTGATCATATAAGTATTCTGATGACTTTGAACATCGATATATTCATAGACTAGTTCAACATCTTTTTTCTCATAATCTGTCATCCCCCAAAATATTGCACGCTCCTGGGTGACCCACTCATGAATTAGATCAATATCATTTTCTATGTTCAAAGCGTCAATTGAAATATCCCCGAACCCTCCTACTGTATCTCGCAGTTGCATAGAGTTTTTATGCTCAATCTTTCGAGTTTCTTCCAGTTTCAATTCATTCCAATCTGTAATAATTGGAATGAGCTCTCCTCGTCGCCAATGTTCAAACTGATCGGAAAAGTGCTTATTATCAGGATCACCCGATGCGCCAAATTGTGAGACCCACAAACTCTTGCTAGCACCTGTAATATCCCAAACGTAGCGGGCCACAGGTGCTCTCCAGCAACTATGAGTGATACCGGGAAGACTATAAGACGAAAGGACACAATCGTGGTCGCCTCCAATACCTGGCCAAGTTTTAAACTCCTCACCCGATAAAGTGGTCCAAGGTGTGACGGTATGAAGATCACCCCAAGCTCTATTTAAATCATCTTGTTCAGATAATTCTACGAGTGATTCGCACACAATAGTCTGCATGTCGATGCCAGGTACACCTTTAATAAGAAGGTTTTCTAGTGCAAAGGCAATTCTCGACTTAAGGCATAACCAAGGGAAAAATAATTCTGGGTACTTATTTTCAGTCAAAATCGAAGCAAGAGTTTGCAGCTTTGGGGCATCATAAATTCTATTAACCACCAAAGCCCTTAGCTTGGAAAAAATAACCGGCTCTGATTTTTCTGCCTCCATATGAAAGTCCCAGTTGGTCAACCTTTTCACTATTAACGAAGCACCTTCAGAAAGGCCTTGTGCGTCTTTCAATAGGTCAATGATTATATGTGCGCTGCCAAGGTAGCAGTCGGTGTGAATACTCTCCATATCTTTAGCAGACCAGCTGCTCTTTGAAGCGATAATTTCCTCAATGCGTTTTGCACGATGTTGCGGGGAGAAGTCAGTGCCCAATTCGGCTGCTAAACCGCGTTGATTCGCCATCACCGCCACACTGTTTTCATCATTTGATGCATCACCTTCAATGGTGCCGTTCCATTGGAAACTCGCATCCCAGGCAGGGACCACCCGATTAAAGTTTTTCTTAGCTCTATCTGGCACCAAGCCTACTACCTTATGGCAAAAACCACCCGCCCGATCTGACGCTTGTAACACGTTGACAGGTTCAACCCATGAGGCAAATGCCTGCTCCACAACCTGTGCCGATTTGGCGTGCAGCAAATTAAGTAAACTGTCGAAGCCAGAAACAAAAGATGCGCGAGTGGGCAAGCGAATACTAATGGCTAAGTTTTCATCTTTGGCATCTACGATGACAGGGCCGCGCTGGGTCTCCAAAACTGTAATTTGAACAGGCTCTTCATCGAGCACCTCAATGATTTCGATGGTGGCTTCAACCTCCTCTACTCCATTCGGTCCTTCGCAAAAATACTTGTCTTGTTTGCAAGTGATTTTTTCAAAATATAAATCTTGATAATTGGCCATGGCATTGGTGATAGACCAAGCTACGCTTCCGGTATGCCCAAAGTGCGCAATACCTGGAATGCCGGGCACTGCAAAACCCACCACGTCATATTGGTCGCAAGATAAATGCACTTGCTGATAACAGCTGGGCAGTTCCACAATACGATGTGGATCCCCTGCTTGTAAGGGTGAACCTGACTCTGTTTGACCACCTGGGATGTACCAGCCATTGCTATTGGCGCTGCCAAAATCTTCTGAAGAAAAATAATCCAGGTATTCTTCCCCCAATCTATTTATAACTTCTTCTTTCCAGAGCTTACTGGCGAACCCGCCCATTAGTATGTGCGTTGAAAACCAAACGCTGATAGGGGTCCATGGCTCCCATGGTTGCGCACTAATGCCATGTTCATCAAAGGCGCTTTGTTTACATTGGCCGACAGCGGCGTTAATGCCTTTTACAAAAGATCGAATCCAGGTTCGTGTTTTAGGCTTAAGATTCTGATAACAAATTCGAGCGGTCTCATCTATTTTGGTTCGTCTCGCGAACTTGTCCCACTCCAGATGTTCACGCCCTAAAAATGAGGCACTGGTGCCTTTTGCTCTCTGCCTTTCCACCTCAATTTGCCAACCGCGATCCAAGGCCGCGTTGTAACCTTGAGCAAAGGCTAGCTCAGTTTCAGTATCTGCTTTTAAATGGGGAATACCCCAAGTGTCTCTATAGGTGCTAAACGGCACGGTTATTCCCCTTTTAATTTATGATAAAGACGTTTGAGCAGGCTCTTCCAAACCTGCTGAATCCGTTATTTTGGATTCTTCAAGTTTTTTCAAACGTCTTTTTTTTGCCTGTTTCTTTTCCCGTCTAAGCCACCACATATATACACCGGTAATGCTTAAAATAAGTGGCATCAAACCCACAATGCACCACAAAACACGCACAGCTAAACCGCCAAACAAACCAAAGTGCAATGGTCTAAATGAATCCAAAAATACATTTAAGAATGAAGCGTCGCGAATGTCGTAGGCAGAAATAAATTCACCTGTTTGCCGATTAAAACTTACATTGCTGGCATATTCACTGCTTAGCGGGTTACCACTTTTTACATCGCCATATATGGAGAACTGCACGTTCTGTTCGTAAGGGAAGGTAATATAGGTAGTTTTAAAGCCAGACAGCTTGGCTTCAGCTTTTTGAATTAAGACATCAATTGAAACTTCGTTATTATATAAACGCTCACCCATGACAAAGTGAGTCTCTTCTTGTTCATGTTCTAACTCATGAAGATAATGAGTTATATTCCAATAGCCGCCGGTAATGCCTAGAATTAAAAATACAGGTGCACTTAAAAAACCCACTTGTTTGTGAAAATCGCTAAAAAATAATATGCGCCTGGCCTTCCAACGCACTCTAAACAGGGTTTTCCAAAACTTTTTGTACAACATTAGGCCTGTGATACCCAGCATGATCAAAAACGCTGAAAAGAATGAGGTAATGAGCAAACCAGTATCATCCAATAAAAAGGCTGCGTGCAATTCCAATAGCCAATCGCTAAGGTAATCATCTTTTAACGCAGGTTCAGATAATATCTCGCCGTTATATCCATTCACATAAATATGCTTCCAGATATCTGTGCCCTTCTCCATTAAATACACCACATCACTGCGTTGGATCTTTTGAAACAATACCCAACCAACAATTTCCCTAGTGCTAAATTGGCTATTTACCTTGTCCTTTAATATATCCATGGACAAACGTTTTTCTCCCACATTCACCGTTACCATATGGGGGCGAACAAGGTTTTCAAATTCATATTTAAAGGTAAGCAGGCTGCCGGTTAAACAAATAACCAATAAAGGCATAAAGGCAAATAGCCCCACCCAACCGTGTATTTTAAATAAGGTTTTATTATTCATTGCGTTAACCGAAGTTGTCCCATCTTTTTAATAGCTTAGAAATTAAAAAACCATTAGCCATGGGGCTAATGGTTTCGAAATTAAATCTAAAAAATAAAAAAATTAATTAAATAGGTCAAAGAAACCCTTAACGGTTTTACCTTCAATCTTGGCGCCTTTCACAGCAGTAGCTGTATCTACATCGACTTGATAAACATAAGCATCATCTGCAGTTTCTATGCTCACAAATATTTTCCCATCAATGATATTAATGGGGGAAGTATAACGTTTCGCATGCAGAGGCACGTCAGCAACATCTGTCACTGTTTGCTCTACTAGATCAATCACCACTAGCTTCTGATTGTAAAAATCCCTGCCATAAGCAGCCCATGAACAAGGTGAAGGGTTCTCTTCAGTTGGAACAACGGCATTACATTCATCTTCATTTACCAAGATACGAGCAATGGCCTTGTTGTCGCTTACATAATCAAACCAGAATATTGTACCGCCATCAGTGGCCTCTTCAATATTGAAGAAGTAATCAGTATCAAATTCCGTCTCACCATTGGCAATTTTCAAGATACCGGAAGGCTTAGTAGAAGCAGGATTAAATCCACCTGAAACAGTACCATTAGAGAATGAGTAGATATCACCGCTATCGGCAGTAATTAAACTGCTGGTCATTCCGTTCACACCAATATGACTGGTACGAGTATCGCTAATCACCTTTAACGGCTCGGCACCTTCTTCAAGTGGATAATCGTATACGGCTACATAAGCAGTATCTGCATCCGGCGTGGTGTAATAACCTAGGTCATCTAACTTATGAAAAGGCACAAACATTTTATCATCACGCACTACAAGAGCCGTTGCCCAGCCCATTGTGCCCTGACCCGGTACACCGGTATCTTCATCATGGATTGTGTAGTTAACTTTTTTAGTGGCAAATCCCGTGGCGGCATCCACAGTGTATAGTAACCGCGTGTCGTGACCAGGGCTTGGGGAGTCAGTTGCCAATAGTGCTTCATCACCAACAGAACCAAACATAACCAATGGCTTATCAAATAAGAAAGTAGCTAACTCTGATACTTCATTATTATCATCCACTGCATAAGATTGGGTTGTAAAGTTAGTGTAGCCCGTCACAAACAATGTATTGCCTACATTATAAAAGAAGTTCCAACTTAATTGCTCGTAGCCTGTTCCTTGTGCAGACAAAGTACCTTCCATAATATTATCTTGAGTTACCAAGTATTCAGCTTCATTGCTATCTGAGCCTGCTGAAGATTTAAACCCATAACTGGCCCCTACGACCCCTTCACTACTGCTATCGCTATCACTGCCACAGGCGGCCAGTAAAACTGATGCCGAAAGAACGGAGACTATTCCAAGTTGATTCATGATTTTCCTTTTTGAGGTTGGGTTAATTGAAGTATCTAAATTTTAGATAAAAGGCACGACCGGGTTTTTGAATATTGAAGTTATCAAAAACTGCTTCGTCGAAGAGGTTATTTACCGTTAACGCCACATTGTATTTCCCTGCAGCGAAGGAATAGTCAACATCAATGTCATGGGTTAGCTGACTAGGAATATCAAATTTACTACTTGAAGCCCCTGAGCTTTCTGGATATAAGAAATAACTATGTACGTAATTGGTGGTCCAATAAGCATTAATCTCGTTGTAACTAGGCGTATTAAATTTGGCTCCGGCGCGAAGGTTAGCGAATAAATATGGCTCATTTGTGAGTCTGTCGCCATAAAATAAATTATTAATACCGTCACTATTCACACGAGTTTGGTCGGTCATATCTTGGTAAGTAGCGTTAACACTTAATGAATAAAGGTCACTGGTTAATAACGAAAATGATGATTCTAGGCCCAGAATCCTTACTCTATTTAGATTTTCATATATTCCTGTAGGACTTCCATCGCTCTTATATTTAATGAAATCTTTGGCTTCACGGTAAAACGCATTTAACTCAGAATTGATGTATATGTCGCTAATTGCATCGGCCAGAGAGAGCCCTAAATTTAAGTTATCACTTTGCTCCGCAACTAGACTTGCATTAGCTTTAATATATTTTCCTGTCCCTAGAATTTCATCGGCTTCCGGTAATCGAAAGGCTTTCTCATAAGAGATTTTAACTTGAGCACTATCGGACAATATATAATTAGACGTGGCACCGTATCCTGTTTCAGACTCGCTAGATTTGTGCTCTATTATTTCATCCACATTATCATCAAAAGGGTCAGTATTTACTTGGGCATCAAACCAGTATTGTTTTGCAAAAGTACTAATGGTGAGTTTTTCATCATTGCTATTAAGCTGGTATGAAACACCCAATACCGACTTTGTCATTTCATTGGTATCAGAAAAATCATCTTTGAATTCATCTATTGCATCATGGCCTGTTCGGCTTAAATCATTAACCGAAAGATTGACCGATACCTTATCTGTGTTATTAACGGCAAGGTCTACACTTACATTACTTCTAAGAACCTTATCTTTTCGCTCAAAAATAGATAAATTACGAAACTCTCCTTGATTACCTGAAATGTCGTTATAGCTACTATCCCACTCATAATCACGGGATTGAGTATCGTAAAGGGTTTCAGTAATTTCTCCGGCCAACAAATAGCTTTTTAGCTTTAAGTTACCAAACGTCTCTTTATAAATGACCGATGTCAGTAACGTATTATTTCGGGTATGGAGAGCACCATAGACATTGTTAATTGAAGTATCTGGGTGTTGCTCGTTATTGCGGTTTTCTGCATAGGTAACATTAAGTGATAACTCATCGGCTAAATCAGTATTGGCTACACCACTTTTAACACTGAACATTCCCGACCAGTATTCATCATGAAAACGCTTTACCCGTTCGGTGCCAATTACATTCCCTATATCATCGGTGGCGAGAACTTCGTCCATGTAATAGTCATTATCAGAGGAGTTATAAAATGACGAAATCCGTAAGAAACGACCCTGATCATCAGAATTATGAGCAAATAAAGAAGCACGCTGTGTATTAAAGGAACCAATTGAATACGCAACATCAACAAAATCTTCATCTAGAGCAGGCGTGGCAATGTTGATGGCACCACCCAAGGCATCTGCACCCAATGAAACAGGCACTACTCCTTTATAGATATCAATACGCTTTATGAGGTTTACTGGAAAGTTGTCTAACGTAAGCGCTGAACCAAAACTCTCCATGGGAATATCATCTATAAAATAACGAACCTGGTTTTCTGATAAACCGTTTAAAGATAATTTGAACTTGGAGCCTAAGCCGCCACTTTCCCGAATGATGACACCAGGAGAAGAATTAATAAGTTGGTTAATGTCTTTGCTAGAATTTAAAAACTGTTCAGTATCTATGGTATCGACATTGAAACCCACTTCACTGAGGTTTAATTCTGTCTGCCCACCGCTAACGGTAACTTTTCCTAGTTCTACGCTTTGCTTGTCTTCATCTTTAGTCGCTTCAGTTAATTCTTCAGCCAAACCGCTTTGTGAAAATGAAAGCAATAAACACAACCCCGCCCATACTGCTTTTGCATTACTTTGAACATTCATCCTCTGCTGCCTCACCATCACCAACATACTTGCGATCCATTTCAACTACGCCAACACCAAAGCATCAACATCCAATTGGGAAGCACAGAGCTGACTTCTTGGAAATCACACCCTGTGTTTATGTGCGCTGTATCTTAATGAGTATATTTTCTTATTGCAAATACAAATTATTCTCATTAGCATTCACACAAAATAACAAGAGGGCAAAGTGCCCCGAAAAATTTACTCACAGTTAAGGGGAACACCATGGGCAGCATGGAAGTTTTAGAATATTTGGATTTGCATACCAGCAAGCACATCCATAACAGCGAAGAACATAATTTCATTTTTAATGAAGATAATTTGCAGGAATATGAAGCCAGTATTTTAAGTGGTCTTGAGCTCATTCAGACCAGTATCACCAATAATGAAAAACCCTTCACCGGCATACTGCCTCATGAGCTGGCATTAGAATTTGAACAAGTAGACCTAAACGCCCCGCTAAATGATGTGGCGTCAGCCCTTGAAGAAGTGAACAAACTCTATCTTAAAGACGCCGTCTATTTTCATAATAAAAAGTATCTGGCCCATTTAAATTGCCCTGTTGTCTACCCTGCTATTCTTGCCGAACTGATTTTAACTTCGATTAATTCATCGCTGGATACTTGGGATCAAAGTGCAGGAGGCACTTTAATAGAACAGAAAATAATCGACTGGAGTTGCCAGCAGCTTGAAATGGGAGAGTTGGCCGATGGCATCTTTACCTCTGGTGGCTCTCAATCCAATTTAATGGCCCTGCTTCTGGCCCGTGATCACTATTGTGAAACCCAACTAGATAATCACTCTATTAAACATCACGGCCTGCCAGAGCAAGCTCCTAAGTTTCAAATATTCACTTCTGAAATGAGTCATTTCAGCGTGCAAAAATCTGCTGCTTTATTGGGCCTGGGTTATAAATCTGTGGTGACAGTAGACTGTGACCATAAATTTAAGATGAAACCCGAAGCCTTAAAAAAGGCCATTAATCGCGCTAAAAATAATGGCTTCATACCCATCGCCGTGATTGCCACCGCCGGCACCACAGACTTTGGCAGTATTGATCCGCTTCACCAAATTGCAGACATTTGCCAACAAGAAAACTTATGGATGCACGCCGATGCCGCTTATGGTTGTGGGTTGGTGTCGTCTAATACACGTCGCCATTTGTTATCGGGAATTGAACGGGCCAACTCTGTCACTTTGGATTACCACAAGTCATTCTTTCAACCAGTGAGCTCTAGCGCCTTTTTGGTAAAGGACAAACAAAACCTAAATTACGTGACCCATCACGCTGAATACTTAAATCCACTCAGTGCTCAACAAGAAGGTACACCTAATCTTGTCTGCAAAAGTTTGCAAACTACCCGCCGTTTTGACGCATTAAAATTGTGGTTAACGTTACGCATCATGGGCCTTGAAAAAATTGGTAAAATTTTTGACCAGGTTTGTGCACTTGCCCGCTCCAGTCATGTACTGTTTTCCCTAGACCCGGATATTGATGTAATTCATCAACCCGAATTAAGCACCCTAGTTTTCCGCTTCAACCCTTCTTACCCAGAATTAGACGGGCTTACTATCACCGATGCCTTAATTGACGAAAGTAATCAATATATTCGCAAAACCATTTTCCGATCGGGTGAGGCTGTCATCGCCGGTACTAAGGTTTATGGCCATTCTTATTTAAAATTCACACTACTCAACCCACAAACCAGCCTCAAGGATATTCAGGAAGTGCTTAAAATTATTAAGCACCACGGTCTTGAATACTTAAAAATTCAAAGTGCTAAACACACTCAAGAAATGCTAGAAGGAACACAATAATGTCAAACACTGTTTATGATTTTATCGCCGTGGGTCTTGGCCCATTTAACTTAAGCCTTGCCTGCTTAACCGACAACATTGAAGACTTAAATGGCCTAGTGTTGGAGCAAAAAGAACAATTTAATTGGCACCCCGGCATGATGCTTGAAAGTGTGCATTTACAGACACCATTCATGTCTGACCTGGTTACGTTAGCAGACCCAAGCCACCCATTAAGTTTCTTAAATTACATTAAAAAGCAGGGGCGTCTATATTCATTTTATATTCGTGAAAGTTTTTATCTCTTACGCAGTGAATACAACCAGTATTGCCAATGGGCGTGTGAACAAGTAAGTAACATTCGCTTTAATCACCATGTTAGTGAAATTCACTTTGATGAAGATAAGCAGTTATATCGAGTGGTCTATGAGTCAACACAAAACGAAAAGAATAGCAGTCATGAAGTTTTCTGCAAAAAGCTCATCTTAGGCACTGGGCCTGCCCCTCATGTTCCTGAGTTTTGTCGCGAGCTTGGTGACAGGGTTATTCACTCATCTAGTTACCTTAATCAAAAGGCACAACTACAAAAACAAGAAAGTATTACCATTATTGGCGGTGGCCAAAGTGCTGCTGAAATCTATTATGATCTACTGCAAGAAATTGAAATTCACGGCTATCAATTAAACTGGGTAACACGTTCTCCGCGCTTCTTCCCGTTAGAATACAGCAAGCTAACCTTGGAAATGACGTCACCAGAGTACGTTGACTATTTCTATGATTTACCCAGCGCGCAAAAAGACCAGCTCATCGCTCAGCAGCAAAATTTGTATAAGGGCATTAATGCCTCTTTGATAAACGACATTTACGACCTTTTGTACATCAAGCGCCTTGATAATGATTTTGAAACCAATATTTTCAGTAATAGCGCCCTAACCGATGTTAATAAAAGCGACAAAAAAAACTTCAATCTTTCTTTTTTCCAGCAAGAACAACAACAAGGCTATTCGTTAAACACCCGATCTTTAGTGTTAGCCACAGGCTACTCAACTAGTATTCCTAATTTTTTACTGCCTATTTCTGGGCGTTTAAAATGGGATGAAAAAGGCCGTTTTGATGTAAACCGTAATTACAGCATCGACAAAAACGGCAATGAAATTTTTGTACAAAATGCCGAACTGCATAGTCATGGATTTGTTACACCTGATTTGGGCATGGCCTGCTATCGCAATAGCTGCATCATTCGTGATCTTTTAGGGTACGAATATTACCCCATCGAAAAGCGCATTGCTTTTCAGCAATTTTCTGCCCCCGTTAAGCAAACCCAGGGAAAAGTGAACGCCATTAGTAAGCAGGCTTACACCCCCATAACGGAGCCCGTCATCTGATGAAGTTAAAATACTGTCTCATTTTTTTAACCATAGTAGCGGTCATGACCGACACTATGCTACTGCCCTTTTACCCGCAGTTTTTCTCCAGTGCATTTGATATGCACAGTAACGAACACGTAGGGTTTTACATAGCGGCCTGCTGTTTCACCGTGATGCTGGCCTTTCCGTTATGGGCAACACTGGCTAAGCATGTAAATGAGTTACACCTCTGGGCAACTACTCAAATCATTGCCGGGTGCTTAGGCTTGTATTGTTATTACACTACATCGCTGGTGGAGTTTTGGATTGCCAGTCAACTAATGCTGGCCTTTAAGTCCAGCCTCTTACTGATCTACCCATTTATCATGAGGTTAGAGGAAAAAGACAAACAACTGAGCATAGCCGGATTATTTTCTGTCCTAGTGCACTTTGGCGGTATTGGCGGCGCATTATTGGGCGGCATTGTATTGCAAGGGTTTAATCCAAAAGACATGTTTCTCATCATGCCGGCATCAGACGCATTTCAGGTAATGGTATGTATTTACTTAATCATAAAAATGAAAGTTCCGTTTAAAGCACAGTTTCCAATTGAGCCAATTAACATTGAACCTAATACCAATAGTGGGAATAAAGATTTTCTAGTTAAATTAGGCTTAATTTCTCTTGTGTTCTATTTCAGTGCTCATTTAATTTCGCCTTTCTTCACAATTTATTGGCAGACGGTTAGCTCTTGGGACAGCGCATTATTAAGTGCCATTGTTTACGCCATTCCGGCTGGAGTTGCGCTAGCTTGTTTAGCCTGGGGCCACTTTAAGCCTTCAAAACATTCCAATGTAAAAATTATTAATCAAGCTTTGTTGATCGGATTTTTAGGCCTACTTTTACAAGGCTCTCAAGAGACCTGGTTAGTGATTCTTGGACGCTGCTTATTTGGCTATGCCCTTTATCAGGTAACCGTGCGCCTAGACCTTATTTTGTTTAATGTTAGTCGCCCTGAACACTATGCATCGGACTACAGCAAAATGCATATATACCAAAATATTGGCATTATCACAGCCTCCTTTGCCATAGGTTTCATAACCGAACACTTAAGCCCAAGCCAACCCTTCTTTATGGCCATGGCCGGCTTTGTATTAACCGCCATTCTATTCAGCTGGGCCTTTAAAGGTGCTGCTAATTCTAAAAAAGAAGTTAACGAAACGCTTACTCAACCACAAGCCAATAGCTAGTCGATCAAAGCTCAACTGATAACCGTTTCGTGACAAGACACAGGAATTTTTAACAAAATGAAAAATACAGTTTTTACAAAAACAATTGAAGATTTAGGGGCTTTCACTCTAAAAAAGTTTGATTTAACCGATCATGCATCTCTTCTTCATCAATGGGTAACACAACCCTACGCGAAATATTGGGGCATGCAGGATAATACCTTGCCACAAGTCACTAAGTCTTATGCTGAAATGATTTCCACAGGGCATACACAAATATTCATGGGCTATTTCGATGGAGAAGCTGCATTTTTGTTGGAAGCTTATCAACCCGAACATGAAGACATAAGTGAATATATGTATCTTAAAAGTGGTGACATGGGCATGCATATATTAATGGCACCGGTGACAAAACCCATTTCTGGGTTTAGCTACGGTGTATTTCGCTGCATCATGTCGTTTATATTTGAAGTATTAAATGCCAAACGCATTGTGGTAGAACCCGATAGTGAAAACGAAAAAATTCACCGCCTTAACAAGCAACTGGGTTTTTTCCATCATGACAAGGTCACACTGCCCCATAAAACGGCTTATTTAGCCAGCTGTACCCAAACACAATTCGAAAGTGCTGTGAATCGTCACTACATTTTCCAAAACCCCGTTCACCATGCGCACCATGATATATACAACCGGCACTTACAAAACACGGTTTCTAGCCAACCAAATCTTGCGGTTGACTCTATTGACCAAGAAACATGGGCGACAGTTAATCGCTTATTGGTTCGCAAGCAACTATCTGAATTTAGTCATGAACGCATTCTTAGCCCAAAGCTAGTCACTGTAGAAGATATCTGGCAGCGTTTTTCATTAAAAACAGATGATGGAAATATCGAATACCAATTTCGCGCACAAATATTACAGCTTAATCAATGGCATATAGACGTTCGATCAATTGTAAAAACATCATTTGGAAAACCACAAAAGCTGGATGCCATTCGTTTTACCATTGAATTTCAAAACAAGCTCAATATTGATGCCGACAAGCTGCCCACTTACCTGGAAGAAGTCACCAGCACTTTGTGCAGCAGTGCCTTTAAACACAATAAACCTGGCTTAACATCCAAAGAATTATGCAATACGGATTTTCAAAGTGTCGAAACGGCAATGAACGAAGGCCACCCGGCCTTCATTGCTAACAATGGTCGCATTGGATTTGGCGGGGACGATTTTCGTGCATACGCCCCGGAGTCGGCTACTCCTATCACACTTATTTGGCTGGCAGCCCATAAGCGTAGAGCTCAATTTTCATGCAGTTATGACGTTAACTATGAAACCTTATTCGCCCAAGAACTGGATGCCTGCACCCTTGATCGGTTTGATCAAACCCTCATAGAAAAAGGGCTTGCACCTAAAGACTACATATTAATTCCTGCCCACCCTTGGCAGTGGTTCAATAAACTGTGTGTGGTGTACGCACCGGATATTGCCGAGCAAGATTTAGTCTGTCTGGGCTACGGCGATGATGCCTATTTTGCTCAGCAGTCTATTCGTACTTTTTTTAATATTAGCCAGCCCAGTAAATATTACGTGAAAACGGCTTTATCCATTTTAAACATGGGTTTCATGCGAGGACTCTCTTCTTATTACATGCGCACCACACCAGAAATTAACGATTGGCTTAATGACCTGGTTGCATCAGATAAATACCTACAACAAAAAGGCTTTTCTATTTTAAGAGAGCTGGCTGCGGTGGGTTACAGTAACCCTTATTACGAAAATGAGCTGGTGAAAGACAGCCCTTATAAAAAAATGCTAGCCGCATTGTGGCGAGAAAATCCTTTGGAGCGTTTAAAGCCTAATCAAAAACTCATGACCATGGCCTCTTTATTACACGTTGACCCACAAGGAAGTGCCTTGGTTAGCGAGCTCATTATCAGTGCAAATATCAGTATAGAAAAATGGTTAAGTCAGTACGTAGACGCTTACCTAAGCCCTTTATTACATTGCTTTTATCAACATGAATTAGTGTTTATGCCCCATGGTGAGAACCTCATTATGATCATGGAAAACAACACACCTGTTAAGATGATCATGAAGGACATTGGTGAAGAGATTTGCCTGCTTAATTCAGAGCAAGTATTACCTAAAAACGTGCAACGCATATCGATTAAAATGCCTGAAGAAATTGAAGTGCTTTCAATATTCACCGACGTATTTGATTGTTTCTTCCGCTATTTAAGTACTATTTTATATGAACACTGTGACTTTAAAGAAGAGAGTTTCTGGAAAATTGTGGCCAACTGCATTCACCAGTACCAGAGTGCCCACCCGCATTTAGAAGCACGGTTCATACAACATGATTTGTTTGCTAAGGAGTTTTCACATTCTTGTTTGAACCGTTTACAGCTAGGCAATAATCAACAAATGATTGACCTTGTAGACCCCAGCAATAATCTAAAATTTTCAGGCACCTTACAAAATCCCATTGCCTCTTACCGGAAAAAAAGCATCAACGTTTCTTCCAACGATAAGCAGACCAATTCGCCAAAACAGCCTGTGACGGCTTAACATGGAAGTTATGGTAAACAGCCAACCATTCAACTGTAACGCCCCCTTAGGGGGGCTGGTGCTACTTGATCAATCACAGCAACTTCACCCAAGTTTGCTTTATTTGCAAAACCCAAGTGCTCTTAACCTAACAAACGCCAACCATCAAACTGTCATTAAAGCGCTTCTCAGTCATTACAGCCTAGTTCAGCCCATTGCAGGTAAAGACTACTGGGCTACCCGTGTTTGGACGCTAATCACTTGGCAACCTGTATACCTAAGTGTGTATGCCGTTCATGTGATGAAAAAGCCTTTGAACTTGTCATGCCTTCAACAGCGAGTGGAAAAAGCCGTAATTTACGGATATGGATTTCAAGACTCTGCATTTGAAGATGGCGACTTTAAAAGCCTGCAACTAACATTGCAAACCATGGCGCAACAACTTAAAGAAATGGTTGATGAGCTATTTAATTCGCTAAATACATTAATACCCTTAAACAAAGCCAATAGTTATGGACTGATTGCCGACAGCATCATGCATGCGCTACTGGCTTTACAAGAACTTGACCCAAACTTTGACGATCTATCTATCATGGAAATAGCGAAACAATGGTGCCAAGCACTTGGTTTGATCAATCGTAAAGGAGAATTGTTAAGCGAGCTTATTATCATTGATATAGATAATCAGCAAACAAGATTGGTTGTTAAACGTAAGTCCTGTTGTAAACATTACCTGGTTAACCAGGATGATTTATGCGCCAGCTGCTCCCGCCAAAGCTGGCAAACACGAATTAATCGCTATCGGTCTGATTTTTAAACATGGCACTTAAATACAGTCACTTAAATATAACAGAGTAAATAGGACATCCAATACAACGCTCAGTTAATTCTTCATCCCGTCAAAATACAGCCTATTTAAATAGTCGCTCCTTGCCACAGATATAGGGCTGGTATCGCCCTTCCCAACCGTCTCTTCCTGTTTGCATTCGTCATTTAATATATAGATAATTCCCTGCATATTTTCATCGAGTCCACCCATGTTAAAGTTTCTAACGATTCTATTCCTGGCGGTTAGCACATTCGCAGCACAGGCCAGTACCCAAGAATTCATTCGTCATTACACTTATGTGGCAGGCGAAGCGGATAGTAAACTGACTGCGCGCCAAATGGCGCTACAAGAAGTGAAACGAGAGTTACTCAGTGAAATTGGCACTCATATTTACTCTCGTATCGATATTTCCACCGATTCCAGCGGCAAGAGTGACGCCAAACAAGAAATTCGCGCATTAACGGCTGGCTTTGTGAAAGTGAATGTCATAGAAGAAAAATGGGATGGTTATCAATTTTTTATCAAGGCCATGCTCAAGGCCGACCCAGATGAAATCGTGCAACGTATTAAGGATTTAAATAAAAAAGATGAAAAAAATGAGCAATTGAAAAAGGACTTGATTCAAAGCAATAACGAAAGCAATAAATTACGATTGCAAATGGCGTCATTAAGAGAACAGCTAAAGCAAACAAAATCATTTGATCAAAAGCAATTGGTTTCCGAAAAGTACATTAAAAAATCTCAAGCGCTTACCGCCATTGACCTTTATAACCAGGCTGGTGATTTGTATTACGGTCGCAATAACCAACACATGAACCGAGAACAAGCCTTCCCTTTGTATTTACAAGCCGCCAATCAAGGCCACATGATGGCACAATATTCACTTGGCCTCATGTACCAAAAAGGCAATGGCATCACCAAAAATCTTCAACAATCTTTCTACTGGTTTAAAAAGGCCTCGCAGCAAGACTATGTCTGGGCGCAAAACATATTAGGAGAAATGTACCTAAAAGGCGAAGGCACAACAAAAGATCTTAACAAGGCAGTATATTGGATTGAAAAGTCGGCCAAAAACAATCACCTATGGTCTCAATACAATCTTGCTAAGATATATCTAAAGGGCGAAGGCGTTAAAAAAGATGCCCAGCAAGCCGTATACTGGTATCGGCAAGCGGCAAAACAAGGGGATGCCTGGTCTCAGCTTGCGCTCGCCAATCATTATAAATCTGGCAATGGCACTCCTCAAGATTACGAGCAGGCTCTGTATTGGTATCAAAAATCGGCAAATCAATCTAATCACTTTTCGCAATTTTCACTGGCCGAACTGTATTTTAAAGGCCATGGCACCGCTAAAAACCATCAAATAGCACGCCGTTATTTTACCCTTTCCGCCGAACTGGGTAATAAATGGGCACAATATTCTCTGGCGAATATGTACCGTAATGGCCAGGGAGGTGTACGCAATATCAGCACCGCGAAACACTGGTATCAGTTGGCCGCTCAGCAGGGGTTCGCAAAGGCCATAAGCCAATTAAAGTCACTTTAACTTAAGTGGTTTAGGTCAGGATTAAGGAGTTAATAAATGAATTTCGAAAAAACCATCAGTTATTTACAGAGCAAACCTGAAGCCCTGCTGTGTTACCCCTTTGACCCTGATGTTTCAGTATTTAAGGTGATGGGCAAAATGTTCGCTCTGATCTCCCCTAGCGGAGGCAAAAGCCCCAATAAATTGCCACAGATGAACCTCAAATGTGATCCACTGCATGCACAAGAATTACGGGACGTATTTGATGCGGTGATTCCGGGCTACCACATGAATAAGAAGCACTGGAATACAGTGATATTAGACGGCTCAATACCACCATCAGAAATTGAACGCATGATCGATCACTCATATACGCTGGTGGTAAAAGGCTTAACAAAAAAAGAGCGCAGCCAACTTCAACTGCATTATTCGGAAGCTGAATTGTTTAAGGATTAACCCACACCTAAGGTATTGGAGGACGTTCAAGCATATCTTTATCGACAAAGCGTTTAACAATGTCAGACAACTCCCCTCTTTGCTGCATTTGATATAATTCAATATCAAACTTAATCACAAAGTCTTTTTTAAAGGGGTAGTTTTGCTGGGAATTAATATCAGAATACCCCAAGTAAGCCTGATTCGAACTCACCACACTTAAATTTTTTAACGGATATTTTAAGTTAAGAGACTTGAAGTTTTTACTTTTACTTTGTTTGGCAAGATACCAGTTAAAAGGCAGTGCTGCGCTGACGGTGCAATCGTAGCGAGCAGTCACCAGTAGGTTAATCACCACTTCTATTGAATTCACCAAATGCACCGAAATTTCTTTGCGCTTTACCATAGCATCAAACGCCTGTCCTGCCCGACCGTCTCCTCGCCACATTACAAAATTTAAGCCGGCGAAGCCTCTAGGAAATTGGTTAATGCTTTTGAGCTTCACACGGTCATTGCAAATTACCACATCTTTTTGAGTATATAGCGGCATAGAGTATGGCCAAATATATGGCTTTTTGGGCTCTTGATCGGTTAACCAATCATGAGCATGGAAATATGGCGGTAAAATAGCAAACGCCTCTCCGGTTTCAGCCATGTGTTTAGCACGCTCCCAGGGCAAGACCGTTAGCTTAAGAGCATAATCTGGCATTCGGGACACTATTGTCCTCACTAGCTCAATGTATAGCCCGGTTAGCTGCCCTTTTTCATCCCGATAAGCATAAGGAGGCAAGGAATCATAAGTGTAAATTTCCACTTCTTGTTGAGCCGACACTAAAGAGGTCCATATATATAAATACGCTGCCATTATCCAGCCTATTCTCACACTCACCTCCAACCCTAATATCTACCTCACAAGTTTAGCTGCTAATTCAATATGCGTTAGGCATTCACTCTTCGCCTTACCTGCTTTAAAATGCCCCTATTCACGTATTAGGGCGACACAATGGCATCACTTCAAGAACAGTTATTAAAAGCGGGATTGGTTAACAAGAAGAAGGCTAAGCAAGCCGAGCGCAACAAACAAAAAGTGGCCAAGCAAAAGCGCCAAGGTGAAGAGGTAGTGGATGAAGCCAAAGCTTCGGCTGAAGCTGCCCGAGTTTCCAAGCAAGAAAAAGACAAACAGCATAACGAGAAAATAAAAGCCGATGCTCAAGCCAAGGCATTGCAGGCTCAGATTAAGCAATTAATTCAGGGTCACGGAATCGACCGCAAACATGGCGACATAGATTACAACTTCACCGATGGCACTAAAATCAAGCGCATTCAGGTGGATAGCCTAATGCAGCACCAACTAAGTCGTGGCATGCTGGCCATCGCCAAGATTGACACCACTTACTTTGTTTTACCTGGGGTGGTTGCCCAAAAAATACGTGAACGAGATGAAAGCTCTATTGTCTATCAAGCCGATTTAGCGGCACAAGAAGTGGTAGAAGAGGATGACCCTTATGCTGATTATGAAATCCCTGATGACCTAATGTGGTAGTGTCCCCTGCTTTCAACCTGCCTTTTATCAAGACCGTTACTTGGTAAAAGGCCAATTCAATTTTGAGATTACAATGAGCTATTTTTCCTTTAACCCACGCCTGGCTTTAAATCTATTCCTCACTAGTTTAATTTTATTTTCGATAAACCTTCATGCCGACTCACCGGTATGGAAAATCAGCAATAATAATCAGCACATATATATCGGTGGAACGGTGCATCTGTTGGGCAGTAAAGATTATCCACTACCAAAAGAGTTTGATTTAGCCTACAAACAATCTAGCAAGCTGATTTTAGAAACGGACATATCACAAATGCAAACAGCCAGTGTGCAAAAAACGCTGATGACACTGGCCATGTATAAAGAAGGGGAAACAATCCAGTCGCGATTAAGCCCACACACCTACCAAGAGCTAAAAGCATTCTGCCTAAGTCGCAGTATTGATATTCAAGGATTATTACGTTTCAAGCCTGGCCTACTCTCGGTCATTCTTTCATTAAGCGAATTAAAAAAGCTGAATCTGGCCGGTACCGGTGTTGATGAGCTATATAATTTAAAAGCTCGTCAACACAATAAAGCCCAAGGGTATCTCGAAAGTTTAAACGAACAAATAAAGTTAATCTCTAATATGGGACAGGGTCAAGAAGATGCCTTCATTCAATACACCCTAAACGAAATGAAGAATATGGAAGCCATGCTGGATCAGTTAAAAGCAGCTTGGCGTCATGGTGATCTACGGGAATTGAATGATATTGCCATCAAGCCGTTAAAAAAAGATTTCCCCAAACTTTACCAAGCCATGCTGGTTAAAAGAAACAATGCCTGGTTGCCACAAATTGAGGAAATGCTAACAACGGGTGAAGTAGAGCTCATTTTAGTGGGTGCATTGCACTTGGCCGGAGAAGACGGGTTACTGACACAACTGGAACTAGCCGGTTTTAAAGTTGAAAACCTGACATCAGCAAACGACCCTTAACCGTTTTAATTCAAGTTTTCTAAAAACAATCTCACTTCGTCTATCTTTAAGGCAGGGCAATATGCATTGCCTTGATAACGATGAATGCCCATCCCTTTAAGCGTCGCCACTGCCGCTTCTGTATCGATTCCTTCAACTACCATAAAAATACCGAGCCGATTACAAAAAGCCTGGGCCGCCTGAATAATTGCCTGATTTGAAATATCTGTTTCTAAATCTTTTGAAAAAAGTGCATCCAGCTTTAACTCTTTTAAGGGATTGTCTCGTATCAATAATAAGGCCGCCCCATGACCACCGAAGTTTTTAATCGATAACGACACCCCTAGCGCAGCCAAATTCTTTAATGCATCACCAATAATGGTAAGGCTTTTTCTTAATGCCGGCTCCGGTATCTCCAACGTCACACTACTGGGTTTAATTTCATATAGCTTCAGCTCTTGCTCAAAAAGGAGAAAGAATTCTCGGCTCAAAGCGCTTTCCACCATAAGGTTTAAGTGCAGTTTAAAATCAAACCTTGCCTGCCACTGAGAGTACTGAGCCAGCGCTTTTTTCAATATGAAATGATTAACCTTTTCGCCTAGCCCCATATATTCTACCAATGACATGCAATAGCCCGGTGTCATATCCTCGCCATCTATTTTTGGCCAGCAAACAAACACCTCCATACCTGAAATTTCATTATGGTCATTGATAGGCTGATACCTAAGTTCCAACTGCTCGTTAGTAATTATTTTTTGCAGGCGATGGGGCGCACTTAATTTTTGCACAGAGTGGCTATCATTGGCTGCGACGTATATTTCAACACCGGTTTTATTACGTTTTGCCTGGTACATGGCAATGTCAGCAAACTGAATAAGGGCGTCTACATCCGCACTGTGCTCAGGACAACAGGCAATGCCAATGCTAATGCCCATTACCAATTCTTTTTCTTCTATTTTAAAGCTGGGTTCTAATGCTTTAAGCATTTTTTGAGCAACCAATAGCGCCTGATCGCTGCCGGTTTTGGGCAATACCACAGCAAATTCATCCCCACCCATGCGGCACAAAGTATCGCTGCTTCTTAATTGCTGTTGCAGCCTGGGCGCCACCATTTGCAAAGCCTTGTCTCCTGCATGGTGACCCAGGGTATCGTTGATATCCTTAAAGCCATTTAAGTCCATCACCATCACCGAAAATACATCATCATCTCGCCCTCTAGCCGCCAAGGTGCCAGCCAATACATAAAAAAGCTGTTTACGGTTGGGCAACCCGGTTAAGACATCGTGAAGTGACTGCTTTTCATAAGCTGAGGCTGACTTTTGAATACACTCCAAACTGGCCACACTCATCTGACTCACTAAATAGACAAATACCCCACCACCAAAGAGTATTATGGCCAGTACTAGGTCAATTAAATTAGCACTGCCTCCCCACAAATAGGCTAAGAAGTACAAATAACCCAGAATAAAAGCCCAGTTCAGAGCGTATACAAAACGCCAGCCCAAGCGCTGCCCGGTCTCATAGTGACTGGTTTTAGTGAGAGGTATCAGTGAGCCGCACAGCACAAGCAAGCCTGCGGCCACTAACAAGGTAGAAAATGTGTTCATGGCAACTCATAACAATGACATTCAACAAGTATAGACAGCTTCCCGTAAGCCATGAGACAAGGTGATATATGCCAAATTCGCCTGTGTCCTAGCAAATATGGCGGCGGCCACTGAGTGAAGATTGACGCTGGAGCCAGTCTGAGCTAAATATAGCTAACTAATAACTCGCCCTAGAGCTAGGGTACGATTGATTCACCCACATGATAACGGAAGCATCATATGAAAATTCTCTCTATATTGGCTGCACTTCTCTTTATTACGGCCTGTTCATCCCCAGCGCCTAGCAAACAAGCACCACCACCGCACTCTACTGATCGCTCAGATCAAGCTTATGAAGAACTGGATAAAGAAATGAACAAATAGGAAAGGTGAGTTCAATTTGGATTGGATACAGGAATCTAGGGGCTGAGGGTTTGTAGGGGGTTAAATATCTGGCAGGCACTTCATGGGTTTATCCTGAAATTTTGCCCCTGCAATTTCAGCATTTAATAAATTGGACCGGACCTTCTTGGTCACGCCCTTAAATTATGCTCCTGCAATTTCAGACTCCAATTAAATAGACAGGGGACCTTCCCTGGTCATACCTTGAAATTATGCTCCTGCAATTTCAGCATCTAATAAATTAGTCCGGACCTTCCTGGTCACGCCCTGAAATTTTGCTCCTGCAATTTCAGGATACAGGCCATCCCTGGCCATAAAAAAGCCGAACTAAAAAGTTCGGCTTTTTGTTTAAACAATTAATCTTTTAACGATTATTTTGTTTCTTGTGACGTCAAATACTCTTCATAAGTACCGTGGAAATCAGTCACGCCATTCTCTGTAATCTCAATGATACGAGTAGCGATTGATGATACAAACTGACGGTCATGAGAAACAAACAACAAGGTGCCTTCATAGTTTTCCAACGCCAGGTTCAATGATTCAATCGATTCCATGTCCATGTGGTTGGTTGGTTCATCCAATAACAAGATGTTAGGTGAACGCATCATCAACTTGCCAAACAACATACGACCCTGCTCACCACCTGAAATCACCTTAACCGACTTCTTAATATCGGCGGCACTGAATAACATGCGACCTAGCTGACCACGAACAACCTGCTCATCTTCCCCTTCATTTTTCCACTGATCCATCCAGTCATAAAGGTTCATGTCGTCTTTAAAATCACTGGCGTGATTCTGGGCGTAGTAGCCAATATTGCCGTTCTCAGACCACTTAATAGTGCCTGATTTTTGCTCCATTTCGCCAGCAAGTGTTTCCAGCATAGTGGTCTTGCCTATGCCGTTTTGACCGATGATGGCGATGCGTTCACCTACTTCAACCATCATATTCACATCTTTAAACAAGATGTTATCGTCATACCCCTGCTTCATGTTTTCAATCACAAGAGCATTACGGAACAATTTCTTTTCCTGCTCGAAGCGAATGAACGGGCTTTGACGAGATGATACTTTCACCTCATCAAGCTGAATCTTGT
>ERZ1027231.143-NODE-143-length-37311-cov-20.092817_pt1 | contig 37311 bp, 43 predicted proteins | sample MGYA00520866_ERZ1027231 | MGnify/ENA primary metagenome ERZ1027231 (study PRJEB33311, sample SAMEA4378411) | marine metagenome | biome: Marine biome; feature: Fjord; material: Water | collected 2014-07-20T08:00:00Z/2014-07-... | depth 75 m ...
TCTAATGCTGGTTAAAAACGTGCGCGTTTACACAATTTTCTTTGTAAGCAATGCGTGTTTACACTGGCCGTTTTCAACTTACTCGTGCAAAATCAGGCGCTTACTGAAAACGTGCCTGTGAATATGGGGACCTCGTTATTTAGAAAAACGCGCATAACCTAAAGGTCACAGGTGCGCGTTTACACGGAGCCTTGTAAATGGAATTTGAAATTTCTCAAGATAAATTAAAGCCTTACGCGAGTTTCAGAACTTGTGTCGTTCTGACAAAACGCGTATGCGCACGATTAAAATGTTAGGCATACAAAATGAAATATGCGCCAATAGATATAAAATGCCCTAGCTGCGGATTGCTGGCTAAATTTGAAGAGCCATTTGAGTTCCTCTCGAAAACTGATATTGATGCTGAAGAAAGTAGACCTACTCATAAATGGGGAGGCTGGACTGTACTTGAACGTTTCCCCTCACAAATAAGTTGGAAAGCTCCTTCTGGATCGCATCAATATTTAAGAGGTGGAGGAGACAATGGGAAAGGTGGATATCCATTGCGCACAAATGGATTAATTCAATGCGCTCATTGCCACACCAATAAAAAACATAAATTGAATTGGCCTGTTGATGCATATTGGCAATGGGAAGTTAGGGGACAGGTGTTATGGTCTTGGGACGAGAATCATGCGCGAAGAATCTTAGCTTATGTAAAGGAGACTGCTAGACCATCACGACACTCATATAGTTTGAAATATATACCTTCACACTTCTTATCGGCCAAAATTCGTGACTTAGTGGTTCAGAAGATGGAGCGCAGCATAAATGCCTAACAAGCGCATATTGCATCAGCCACTACGCGGCTTGGACGGTTTTTTCGTTCGTGCCTCACTACAAAGTCGCCGCAAATGCGGGCGTTATACCCGTGTAGCAGAGTAACTCTGTCGTCGACTTGAATTAACTATTAAAGGAAAAATAAGCATTGAGCGATATTAAAGAAAATGAAATATTGAAAGTAGGTAAGCTACAGTACTTTTTTGCTGCCCTATCATTTGTACCTCTATTGGGTTTTTTAGTAACTCTTATATTATTACCTGTCAGCTTATTTTCAAAAAAAGATGGATCTAATCGTATCGCATCAATTACTTCCATTGGTACGATTCTTTGGGTGTTAATTTTTACAATGTACACTCCAGCAACACCTAAAGCGGTAACTCTTAAAAATGGGAACGTAATCTACCCTTTACGTGAAGGTAGTATGTATTTCTCTGCTAAGGGTGCTACGGCATATCATTTTAAATATCAGACTGCTGTAGATATTGAAAATGAAGTAGAATTGAAAGAAGAAGCCGAACTTGTATGGCTTTTAGTACGACCAAAAGTAAATTTTAAAAAATACAAGTTAGCAGCATTGTCAGCTTCATCTCCAAAAGTTAAAACAGGTCTTATAACGAGCACAAATCAAAACTTTGGCTTTATGTTAGAGAAAGCAGATAGTGGTAAATGGTCTTTCTTAGATAAACCGTAGGTATAACAAAACAATTAAGAATGCTCCTTTCAGTCGTCCGACTCACTTCGTTCGCGGCTTGTTGTGGGCGTTCAGGCTGTAGAAAAATAGAAAAGAACCTGAACGACCCCCTTTAAATAAGTTAAAATAGCACTTTGCCGTTTATCTGACCTTTTCATGTCCAATTTCCTCGATGATAACCTTAATCAAAGTGTTTTCTTTGATATGAACTACCTAGATGTTTTAGGAAGTAATACGTTTGAATATTGCCTTTATCACCTTCTTGAAAATGACGACATCGTTTCTGATTTCTATGCTCGCTATAAAAATAAAACCGTAGGCCGTAAAGCTTACCCACCTGCTTTATTACTACGAGTCATCTTCTATGCCTATTATCGCGGGCACACTTCGAGTCGTGTGATCGAGAGTTTATGTAAGACCGATTTAAAATTCATTGCATTAGCTGGCGGTCGCCAGCCTCACTTTACAACGATTGCAAACTTCGTCAGTGGTAATTGCGAGGCAATGGGCCAGCTTTTTCATAAAGTGTTATTAATATGCGATCAAAGCGGTTTGATCGGAAAGGAACACTTCGCCATTGATGGCTGCAAAATTCCAACTAATGCATCTAAGCAGTGGAGTGGCACTCATAAAGAACTTCGCAAAAAATCAGACAAATTAAAACAAGCTGCCAAAAAAATAATTGATAAGCACATGTCCAATGACTCAGACTCAGGTGGTAATAAAAAACTAAAAGAAGAGCAATCTCAAACCATTGAAACCCTACTTAAGAATGCAAAAAAGATAGATGTGTTTTTGGAGTCGAATGAGCCGCGTATTGGTCAAGGTAAGCGCAAGCAGGAGGTACAGAGCAATATTACCGATAATCAGTCGGCAAAAATGACAACAAGTAAGGGCACCATCCAAGGAATGGCCTGCGTGACAGCGGCCGATGAGAAACATCAAATTATTGTTCATGCACAAGCATTTGGTATGGGCCAAGAGCAAGCTACGCTAATTCCAATGGTTGAAGGTATTAAGAGTAACTTCGGTGATGATGTTTTTAAACCTTCATTAGTTTTAACGGCAGACACGGGGTTCTCAAGTGAAGCCACCATGCAATATCTATTTACTGAAAAAATAAATGCCGTGGTGCCAGACAACCAATTTAGAAAGCGGAATCCAGTTTTCGCAGAATCAGAAATTTATAAGAAGCACAAAGCAATCAGAAAGAAAACGCGCAAGGATCAAAGAGGGCGAGATGAGGTACTTCATAGCTCAACTTTCACCGTTAATTTAGAAAGTAATTCATGTATCTGTCCAGCCGGAAAAGAAATGTTGTTTCTAGGTGATGATTTTGAAGGTGCTCGTGGAATTTATTCAAGATTCAGAGGAAAGTTAAAAGATTGCAGAGAATGTTTGCTGCAAACTAAATGCATGAAAAAACCAGTTAAAGATCAGGGGCGACAAGTTTCTTTTCTAAATGAAAAGCAAGAAAAAATAACCTATACAGATTTAATGAAACAAAAAATAGATAGCCCTGAAGGTAGGCGACTATATAGCCGGAGAATGTGGGTGATTGAGCCTGTGTTCGGAAACATTACTAGCAACAAAGGGTTGAATAGAATCAGTGTGCGAGGCGAAGTGAAAGCCACGGCACAGTGGCTAATGTATTGTATGATTCATAATATAGAAAAACTGTGGAAGAACAGCGAAATAGAGAGTTGGGCCTAGTATATAAGCTTCTAGAATCGCTCTGAGAGTAAATTTAAACCTCTCCGGGCGCATGAATGACAATGTAATCGATTTACTTTAATATCGTTTCCAATATTGTAAAACTTAATAAAAAAGAGCTAAATTAAACGGAATTTTGAGGAGTAGAGAAACATGTCTAAATATTGTATTTTTCTACACCCTCGTTAGTACTACAGGAGGCATCGTGGGAAGAAAGGCAAAACATCACTACATCCCAAAGTGTTATCTAAAGGGTTTCACTGATGGAGGTGAGAACTTATCACAGTTTTGGGCTGTCCCAAAAAACAATGGTAAACCATTTCATACAACTCCTAACGATTCTTGTGCACAAAGAGATTACTATACAGTTGAGCATGAGAATTCATTAATTGTTGAAGATTTTTATGCGGAAAAAATCGAGCCAAATATAATTGAAGCGATCAATTATATTAATGAACACTCGTGTTTACCGCCTAAAGATGAAATGAAATACCTGATATTACTATTGGCCACACTGTACTTAAGGGTTCCTGCTTTTAGAGAAAGCCTTGAGATGCCTATGAGGCGGACTAAAGAAGTAGTAGATAGCATTAGTCGAGATGTAAAAATTTCAAACAAAGAGGAGTTTGAATATACACAAACAGATCTTATCAAGTCAGAGTTAAGGCTAATAGATAAGGTTCAAGAGTGTCTATCAAACAAATACTATCAGCTATATGTTATTGAAGATTCAGGTATCAACACTATAACTTCAGATAATCCTTTTATTCTGAGTCATCCTAAAGGTGGTAACGGCTTCTACTTCGGTCTTAATACTCCTAATGTCGAAATCTGTGTGCCAATTACAAAGAATGCAATTTTAATCGGAAGAAATGAGAAAATAAATGAGGGAACTTATGTTGCAAGAAAAGAATTTGTGGGATTGATGAATACTAAAGTCAGATTATCTGCAAACAGATTCTTTTACTCTAAAGACATAGAAATATTACTAATTGATGATGATCTTTCGGTATACAAACATAATATTAGTACTAACAAATCAAAGCACTCGGACGCAGATAAAGCTGCGCCCGGTGATTGAAGTGTTAAGCAATCAAAATGGATAGTGTGAAAATAGAGTACGATAAAAGCAAATCTAGTATTTCTACATCCACGAAATACACGAAGGTTTCTCAGAAAGAAAAGCATGAAATCATTATGAAAAATCTTTGCTCATATTTAGGCATAGATAAGATTGAAAAAATAATGGATTCAAGGATGAATGTTTATTATCGGCCCAAAGGATTTTCAGGCTATCAAAGTGCTACAAATGCGATCATTGAGCTTACGCAGAAATTGGAAGCTGAAGATGCTTAACAAAGCCAGCCAGAGGGACACAATAAAGCAGGCAGGCATTGACAGTAGGTGGGTATGAAATTAGAAATCGACAATTATTGGGAGCTACTTGCGCTCCATAAGAGCTTAATGGCTGTAAAGTTTGACCCTGCTGCGTACATTAAAGAAGCTCAGGGAAGTCCTTTCACTAGCTCGTTGGCTTTTAAAGTCTTTGATCTTCTTGTGTCATCCTCAAAAGAGGAAGGCAAAACCAAACAGGCAGAAGGATGGCTGTCTTGGCAGGTAGCTGATAAATCAAGGCATGAAACACAGCTTCTTTTAAAGTGTATATCCGAATTAGAATGGTGGCTTGAAGCTGAAGAAGAATATCGAGAGAAATACGTTGTGGAATTTATGTCTCCACTGAAATTAGAAGCAGAAATTCAATCTTATATTATTAAAAACGGTTAGCACCGCTGCCGTCGGCGATAAGCTAAAAGAGGGCGTATGAAGAAAGCATCACGATTTATGCCTAAATTTATTGAAAAGCCTACGGGCTTATTCGGTTGGGCATTTATACTAGGTATATTAGGGCTTTTTTTCTGGTTTGTCTGGGTAGTTCCTTTAGTGTTACTGCTTGCTCCAGTGCTTGTTTATGTAGAATTCCGAAACAAAAAGGAGCGTAAAGCTCACTTTCAGAAAATACTTAAAGATCGTGATAATGATTCCATTTGTACATTCTCACGTCATTTTGAGTGTAGAGAAATTGATACCTGGGTAATCAGGGCTGTTTATGAACAGCTTCAAAGTTATTTGGCATCAGAGCAGGATTACTTTCCTATTAGGGCAACAGATAATGTGCTTATTGATTTGAGAATTGATGATGATGTTTTCGAATTCGATCTGATTGAAGAAATTGCGGAAAGAACAGGTCGTACTATAGACGCGAGTGAGTCCAACCCTTATTACGGAAAGGTCAATACTGTTGAAGATTTAATTTACTTCTTTAATCTTCAGCCCGCCCTTAATGCAGTTTAATGACAAGGGATCAAGTCTTGTTTTTCCTGAGAGCAAGACTTGGCCCTAATTATTCTACATAAATTAAAGCCTCATGTAAGAATCAGAGCTATTACCGCTATGACTAAACGCGCATGGCACAATTAAGATATTAGGCATATGGACACAATATTTACTAATCCCAATTCGAATAACATCTATTTTAAAAATGTATCATTCGAATATGACGAAGAACAAGAGCACGACTTTCTAAAAATTTATTTGGTAGAGAGTTGTTATGCTGATATGGCTATACCAACTCGTGTAGCGTTAGTGATGTTTAAGTCACCTTTAATTTGGCAGCATATGGATGAATCATATTCAGTCTATGATAGCTATGAAATTAGAGATGATGGCGGACCAATACAGATATTAGAAAGATCTAAGTATCTTGATTTTGTAAAAACGGAATACCCCCAGTATGAAGCAATAAGGGGCGAAATCATGCATATACGAGTTTGGAGTCAGAATATTGTATCCGAAGTTATCTCTACTGAGACTCCAAGTATGGAATGGATATATGCTCAACAAAGCTAGTCAGCCAGCAATGTTTGGTTTTGCGCATGCTAGCCAAACGGCGGGGATCAAATCCTAAGCGCACATTGCAAAACTTAAGCCCGTAACCTGACAATCATGAGGGTATGAGTCAGCAGAAAAACCTCTGAAATTTTTGGTCATAATTTTTCTAATGTCGAGTTAAGCCTTTTGGTACATAGGGAAATCACAATAAAAAGTAAGGAAACTCAATGAAAGTAAAGGTAGCAGTGTTTGGTACACTTCGATTTCCACCCAATCGAATAGAGGAGGTTCTGCCCCATTTGAAAAAGTTGGTCGAAGCTACGTATAAAAATGATGGGTGCATTGCCTACGATGTAGCCCAAGATCCTTTTGATCCCGGTTTAATTCGTTTCTCTGAGCTGTGGCCTGATCAAATGAGTTTAGATCAACACCTAGTGGCGCCACATATAAAGCCTTGGCGTACTGCTGCAAAACAATGTGGTTTATTACAAAGAGAATTCACTGCATATGAAATATCAGCGTCTCATGCAGTATAATAAGTTTTTAACTATCAGTCGCAATGCCCTTAAATCGGCTGATAGCTTGGGATCGCAAGCTTTCTATTTAAGAGAAGGCAATCGCTAACCAAATAAGAGGTAACTGGAACAGGTGAAAAATAAAGAAACTTACTGGACCATTTGCCCAAAATGCCAGGGTCGCGGCAAGATAAACAAGGGCATCCGCAAGAAGGTAAAGCTACGCTACCAGCGGGAACTGCTGCAATTTGAAAAAAACAATGGTGAAGGTATCCCACCTGTTCGCCCTAAGGGCCACCTGGATACCTGCTTAAACTGTAAAGGCTCTGGCCTGGTTTCTTCTGCTACTCAACACCTCTCTACTAAAACTCTTGATACCACAGCTGATAACACCTTTGATATAGAAAGCTATCCACATATTGCCATCATTGGCGGTGGCATAGGTGGTGTAGCGCTGGCCGTGGCGTGTTTGCATCGGCAAATTCCCTTTACGCTTTATGAACGGGATATTGGTTTTAATACTCGCTCTCAGGGCTACGGGCTTACATTGCAACAAGCCAGTAAAGCCATCGAGGGTTTGGGGGTTTTCTCGTTAGATCAAGGCGTAATCTCAACTCGGCATGTGGTTCATACTACTGAAGGAAAAGTGATTGGTGATTGGGGCATTAGAGATTTGAGCCCGTCAGATTTTAAAAAATCCCCCAAGCGCACCAATGTGCATATTGCCAGGCAGGCTTTGCGCTTAGCCCTGCTTGAGCGGCTAGGTGGTGAATCAAGGGTGCAGTGGGGACACCAGTTGATAGACTTTAAAGAAAGTGAAGGTGGCTGCGTAGATTTAACTTTTCAAGTTGAAAGCGGCAGTGAAAATGAAAGCAAAAGTGAGGACAAGAGCGAATTAAAATACGCCAAAGCCGATTTGGTGGTGGGGGCCGATGGCATTCGTAGTGTAGTGCGCAGGTTGTTAATAGGTGAAGATGCCTCTCCGTTACGCTACCTGGGTTGCATTGTGATTTTGGGCATTTGTCCGTTAGAAGCCATCGTAAATGTTGATACCGGTAATCCTCAAGAGAGTCTGCTGGATTCAGCAACCGTATTCCAAACCGCCAACGGCAATGAACGCATTTACATAATGCCTTATGACGCAAACTCGGTTATGTGGCAGCTTAGCTTTCCCATGTCAGAGAATGCGGCCAAAGCATTAAGTAAAAAAGGCGTGCAAGCACTTAAAGATGAAGCTATTAAAAGGTGCCAGTGGCACGACCCCATTCCACAAATTTTAGCGGCCACCCAGCCCGCACAAGTTTCGGGTTACCCTGTGTATGATCGCGTATTACTCAAATCTGAATTGTTAGAGTGTGGGAAACAAGTAACGTTAATCGGTGATGCGGCCCACCCCATGAGTCCATTCAAAGGCCAAGGAGCTAACCAAGCGCTGCTGGATGCGTTGGCGTTGGCTCGTGGCATAAAACGAGGCTGTCGCCCCACATCACAATGGCGCGAAGCCGGCATACGAGAAAGTGTATTAACTGAATATGAAACAGAAATGTTGCAACGCAGCGCCAGCAAAGTAAAAGATTCAGCCGAAGCCGCAAGCTTTCTGCATTCCGACATCGTGCTGCATGAAGGGAACGAGCCAAGAGGGCGCTGTTTAAAGAGAGATGGTAAAGATGGAGCATAGTTATTAAGGATAGATGCTCCTAAAAAGAGTCGCTTATTAGGTGTTGTCATTGTCCTACTGTCGGGATTGTTTGATTCATAGAAAATGTTTTTTAACACTAAAAAAACAAATACCTATACTGTATGGTTAAACGCTTATTTAGCGTTATTATCTGGAAAAATCATGACACGTTATATCCTCGATAAGTCTAAAATACACCCTAGTATTCAAAATGCGATTAGTGAAAATCATCGAGACTTTGTTGAAGAAATTATCAGCATTGTTGAGAGCAAGCCTATTGTTGTTATCGGTATGGGCATCAACCCAGTTTGTAAAAAAGCGTGTAAATTATTAAGCAATCAAGGGTTTGACTTCGAGTACCTTGAATATGGAAGCTATTTTAAAGAATGGCGCAAAAGAAATGCCTTAAAGATGTGGACCGGATGGAGAACGTTTCCAATGGTATTTGTTAATGGAACGTTAATAGGAGGAGCAGAAAATCTAAGCCTATTAATAAAATCTAATGAAATGGAAGGACTCATTAAGTGCTAAATTAGAAAGGCCTTCTGCTGGTAATTTTACTTATTGCGCAGGCAGGCTTTATAAACGTTACGGGGACAGCTCTTGCCTAAGAACATAATGCAAGGCCTAACCCCAATGCCTGCCCTGAAAAACTATGCAAAAGAAAAAATGGCTGCGCTAGCCTTTGATTGGCGCGGCACCTATAGGTGGTTTCTACCACGCTTAATACGCTATCGGCTAACGACACCCCCTCACTGGCCGGAGTTAATCTAGAGCATAAATATGCTCAGTGCCTTCCGGCCAAATCGGCGGCTTTAATAGCTCTCTATTTCCCTTTTATTCACCCCTGACAAAGTTATCCCCAAGCTAATTATGGTTATTAATTAGTCAGTACCTCTCTATAATGAGCCAAAATGACACCAAAGTGTGATGCACGTCACACTATTATCGGGGCCAATGGTTCTTTTGTAGGCTCCCCCTTGTCTGCCACCTCTCTATGCTAAGACTCAAAGAAATAGGCATTTGGGCTTTATGGGTGCATTCAAGCGACAGAGCTTAAAGATCACCATAAAGCCCTCAATAAAAATAATAGGGACGAAGATGAATATAAAACTCACCAAATCATTAATGATCACACTGGGCACGCTCACCCTGTGTGTGGCCTGTGGCTCTGGCAGTAGTACAGAAACCGATGGCGACGGCTTCAACCCACCGGCACAAGACAGAGAGTTTGTGGTGCCACCGGTAGTAGGTGAAGTGAGTGATGATGTATTTGATTCTTCGCGCCTGTTGCAGGTATACATGGATATGCCCGATGCTGATTTTGCCCAGCTGCGTGGCGAAGGCCGTACCTTGAGTACCGCCTTAAGTGAATGTCCTTCCACCGACTTTGAATTTACCGATTTCACCGCCACGGTAAACATAGATGGCGAGCAAATGGATAATGTGGCCATTCGTAAAAAAGGCTACCTGGGTTCTATTAGCCGCAGCCGTCCTTCCTTTAAATTAAATTTTGATACCCATGTGGATGGTCGCACCTTTAAAACCATGAAACGCATGACCCTAAATAACGACCGCCAAGACCCAAGTCATACTCATCAATGTATGGCTTACGATTTATATCGTGCCGCAGGTTTAGTGGCGCCCAGGTGCAATCTGGCCCATGTGGTGATTAATGGAGAAGACCTGGGTGTGTATAGCCAGGTAGAGAGCATTAAAAAACCGTTTTTAGAGCGCAACTATGATGACAAGGGCGGTAACCTGTACGAATCTCAGGTGGCCGATTTTGGCACGCACTTAAACGATAAGTTTGAATTAAAAACCAATAAAACCGCAAACGATCGCACTGACCTAACGGCGTTATCGGATATTCTCGCCATGGACGATGAAAACCTATTGGCCAACTTGCCGAATGTTTTGGCCATGGATGAATTCATTACTTACTGGGCGGTGGAAACTTTAATTGGCCATTGGGATTCGGCCACGGGCAATGCCAATAACTTTTATATTTATCACGACCCAACTGATGACTTGTTTCACTTTATTCCCTGGGGTACAGATGCGGCCTTTACCGGTGTAAATGTTTTTAAACCTAATTCAGGGCCTCTTTATCGTAGCCTTAGTATTGCGTCGCGCTTGTATGGAATTGAACAAACTCGCCAACAATATTTTGATGCCATAAACAACTTGCTTACTAATCATTGGAACGAAGTCGATTTGCTGGCCAAGGTAGATGCTATTCGAGAAGTCTCGGGTGCGCCCGCCGAAGCCGATGATGCCATGAAAATATTCATTGCAGGCTACGAAGATTTAAACATTAGAAGTCAGCGCAGCCGTTTAGAAAGTGCCATGGCTGGATTGGAGCCCGAGCAAATTGATTATCTGTTAGAAGATGCACCATTAGATTGTGATGGGCCTGCACTTACTTCGGCCATTACCGCAAACTTTGCCAGCGCCGCCACTGGGGATACCGGCTCGTTTACTTTTACCACTGCTCAGGGTGAAACCATCACTGCAAACATGAATTTAGTTTCGCAATTTGGTACCGATAGCCTGGAATACAAGCTGGATACTTCCACCCTGCCAAGCGTTGTGAATTTAACGCTTATTGGTGTGGGACCATCTCCGTTCTTTCAACCTTATGCGCTACAAGTATTTGTTGAAAGCCCTGAATACGTGGCAGGAGATCATACCCTGCATGGCATCGTTACTAACATGATGTTATTCAAGGCCTTCACCGATACCAGTATTCCGATCATTTACATGGGGGCGGGTAGTACTGGCACCATCACCCTGGAATTAACTGGCGATGGCACAAGCGACAGCCCCATTAAAGGCAGCATAGATGCCACCATAGGTATCGTGGATATAGAAGAATAATATGCTCAATACTTTGGGTAACACTGCGAGCCTAGCTTTAGATGCAGTTCTATTAAGTAAAGTTGGGGGAGCGCAATAACATGGCCACTTCATTCGCCATGGACCTAAACCCGCAGCATTATGAGGCCACTCACCTGGCCTTGAGTGCGGTGGAGGGTGCAGGCTCTAATTCAAAGCCTGCTTTAAAAGATGTGTCGGAAGAGCTTGAGGCCAGTTTTACTCAGGCTGCTTTAACAAAGAATCTTAATGCCTTGCAATCCCACGATTTAGTGAAGCAAAACAGTGCGGCACTTATGGATAGGGTAGATACAAAATACCTAATTCCTAAAAAGCATTTATTGCCTTTATTAAGAGAGCTGGCAGGCGAGTACACTGTATTGTGTGAAAACCATAAACGCATCTTTACTTATGAAACCACCTACTTCGATACGCCGCAAAAACATTTTTATTATGCCCACCATAACGGTCATTTAAATCGGCGTAAGGTGCGTTTTCGCCGCTACTTGGAATCGAACATGGGTTTCATGGAGGTAAAGTTAAAAAACAATAAACGCCGTACCATAAAAAAACGTGTGCCCATGGATTGTGTAATGCCAGACCAGCTGCATGTTTCAAAATTTGTGAACGAATGTTTGATGGGACAGGGTTCATTACAGAGTGACCAATCTTCATTTGAGAGTCTGCAAACCTCGCTGTTTGTGAACTATCGGCGTATTACTCTGTTAAATAAGCATCATCAGGAGCGGTTAACCATAGATGTCGATTTGGGCTTTCAATGCGCCAGCTCTAAAAACTATAAAAAACTTAACGATGTTTTCATTGTTGAAGTGAAGCGTGACGCTAAACAGGCGCCCAGTAGTTTTTCAAGGTTAATTAAACAACTGGGCATTAACCCAATTAATTTTAGCAAATATTGTATGGGGCTAGTGCTCACCTCAGGTTTGGCACTTAAAACCAATCGCTTTAAACATATCCTGCTTACGCTGAAAAAAACAACGGCAAAAAACTCATAATTGCCTGATAAAAACATATAGGAGATTCATAATGGAACTAACTTTGGGAAGTGATTTTTTCATTCGCTTATGTATTAACACCTTTGCTATTTTAGTGCTGGTGCGTGGCTGCTATTTTCAATATTCACAACACCGATCTAACGCATCTTCCTTTATCTTGTTTGGCGTAGGTGTGTTCTTAGTGACCTCGCTATTGCATTCGGCCGATATTTCCATGGGTTTTGCCTTTGGTTTGTTTGCTGTGTTTTCAATGCTTAGGTATCGCACCGAATCTATTGGTGTGAAGGAAATGACCTACTTATTTTTGGTGATTAGCATTGCCTTGTTAAGCGCAGTAGGTCCCATGGCACATATTGAACTGGCGATTTTGGCGACCTTTATTTGCTTAGTGACGTATCTGTTGGAAACCAGCCTGGTATTGCCATTGCTTTGTGAAATGGAAATATCTTATGAAAAAATTGAAAACATTCCAAAACATCGTCACGGACACTTAATTAATGACTTGGCAATACGAACCGGTTTAGACGTGCAAAAGGTTGAAGTGATCTCCATTGATTTTTTACGCGATAGTGCCCGTTTAAAAGTGCATTACAAGTTAGATACAGCAGAAAAAGAGTCGGTGTCGGGTTCGGCTGAGTATAAGCAATCACAGGATATCTCTTAATAAAGTTTGATTAATGAGAGTTATCAATTTACCTGGATAACGAATTACCATTTTTTCAAGACACGCTGTGAATACATCCATGTAAGCTCGACACCGGCATCCATGCGGGTAACGGTCTTTAAAAAAGAGTATTCATTTCTGATGCAGTAATAGATATAAGGAGGTTGTAGATGGCCATAGCTGGGAGGGGCGTTGTTAAAACAATAGGGTTTTATTTGCTGGTGGCTGGTTTGTCCGCCGAGGCTTTTGCATTTAAAGATAAGCAGCCTGATGATCAAATTAAAATCAGTCATAATCTGTTAAGCAGCAGTGGCTCAGTGATGCTGGATTACGATCAGTACGGCGCTTTTTATGATAAAAAAGAAGATGAAAGCCAGCAGCATTTTGAGGTACGCCGAGCCAAGCTTGGTTTTAAAATTAATTCACAAGGGCCTTTTAAGGGCGAGGTGGAATTCTCATATAATAATGAATACCAGGGTGAAGAAGAACTGGCACTAGGTGATGCTTTTGTTTTATATCAAGCGGGTAGTTTGGATATTAGCCTGGGGCAAATGAAAGAACCTTTTGGTTTGGAGCGCCAAACTGGTTCGAGCAAGGTGACCAGTATAGAGCGCTCCATGGTGACTTCTGCTTTTTCACCGGGTCGAAGCCTGGGTTTAATGTTAAGCCGCGAGAAAAAGCGCTATACCCTGGCCTTGGGTGTTTTTCAGGAAGAAGATAAAACCAACTCGCCTCAGGCTATCAGTGCAAGGTCCACCCGTACTTTTGAATATGCCGGGCAAGGCCAGCATTTAGGCTTGTCGTTAACCCATAGAGATCTTAAAGATCAGGCGTTTCAAATAAAAGAGCGCGGTGAAATAAACAGTGCCGATAATATTATTCGCAGCGCCCAATTTAATGCCAATAGCCAGGATGTTCTGCAACTGGAAACGGCTTGGTTTAACGAGAAAATGCGCCTGCAAATGGAGGCAAGTGTCGCCAACATTGAACAAACCTCAGGGGATGATTGGCTTTACAGTGGCTTTTATCTTCAGGCCAGTTACTTCTTAAAGGGCGGTGCTTACCGCTATAAAAAAGGCACGATTAAAACTCGGGTTCACAAGGGTGCTTGGGAACTAGTAAGCCGCTACAGTGGCCTTAACCTGCGCGATAACGATATTGGCAGTGAGGCGGCGATTTTTATGCTGGGAGTAAACTACTATGTGGATAAAAAACTGCGGTTAATGGCTAATATTTTAATGCCTGAAATTTCGGGTAATACAGTGAACGAAGATCAAAGCGGTAATGGAGTTTCGCTGCGGGCACAGTATGCGTTTTAATTTTTCTATACATAAATATAAAAATTAAAAGAGAGCGTTAAAAAGTGGCAATCACCTTAACGCTGTCATCTACACTGTCTTCATCTATATAGCCAATTAACGCAGGATTTTTGGCCACTAAATCTCTTAGTTGTTCGCTGTCGTCAAGCTCATTGGGTGGCGCGGCTTTGCCGGTAAATACCAACCGTGACCAAAATGCCTTGTACTGGTTTTCGGTTTTTTTCAATACGGTGGCATTAAAATATTCTCGATAGCTATTGCCTCTAATTAGGGCAATAGGAATGGCCACACCGCCGCTGGGAAAGCTGGTAACCCTGCCTAAAAATAATTGCGAAATGGCTTGGCTATTTAAGTTATCGGTATTGCTCAGGTGCACAATCACGGCAATTTCGGCGCGGGTAGAAAGGCTAAACACAAGCAGGAAAATCAGGCTTATGCAGCGTGTGCGTATAAGATTATTCATGCTGCCTCCTAAAATACCAGGTCAACGCCAAAGGTAAATGCCTTGGCATCGCCCACCAATGCCAAAGTGCCCTTGTCTCTTATTTCATCCACTTGCACTTTAAAGGCTGCCTGCGGATGAAAATCCCAACGAAAGCCCAATGAGGTGGTGGCATGTTCTTCAAGATCTTCGTTATCTATTTTTTCTTCTTGATTAAACTCCGAAAAAGCCAAATAGGGCGTGACGTTATTTAAGCGATAACCTAATGAAGCCAACCAGTTGTGGGTGGCAAAGCGATCAGAGCTCCAGTGGTTCCATTCACTTAAGAAAAAGTATTGGCCATTATCAAAATTAAAAGACACTGCAAAAAAATCTACATTGCTGTTTAACACATTGGTTTCGGTGGAACCTGTGGCGGTGAAAAACCGGTCGAGCTTAAAGTTGGTATAAGACAGCAGGGTTTGAAAATCCCCCATGGCATAGTCGGCGCGTATGCCGATGATGTCTTTCCATACTTCATCTGCGGGCTCGTTATAAAAAAAGGTGCTTAATAAACGGTTGTTTTTGGATTCTTCGCGGCCTGTATAAAAGCTGGTGCCCAGGGTGCCATCTCCTAAGCGGGTTTTATGTTCAAGGCTTACGCCGTTGTAATTGAGTATTTGCCATGTATATAAATCCGCCGGTGGTCGAATCCAGGGGTAGGCAAAACCCACGTCAAAAAACTCAGAATAATACTGCAAGGGTAAGCGTTTTCGGCCCGCTTGTAGAGTGAGTTCACTGCTCAGTTGGTAGATTATATAGGCGTAAGAGACTTCAGAGTTATAGTCATTTAAACCGCGAGCCACCCACTGGGTGGTGAAGGACAAACCCTGGTTTAAATCGGCCCGAGCTTGTAGGCCCATGGTGCTCTCCGGTTGAAAATTAATCTCGTCACCATAAAGCCCTACCAGGGAATAATCGGCTAAAAAGGCGTCATCAGTGTCACTCACCGTGCGCCCACCCACCACAGAGGCAAAGCCATTGAAGCGAATTTCGCCGTGGCTCACCAAACAGAGCATAAGCAAAGAAATGAAAACTGGGTACCGCATGCAGGGTCTCCCGTGTGCGCGCAAGGCATTAGGCAAAAGCAGCCTATTCATTGAGAATAGGGGCAGCAAAGGAATGCGCCATGATTGATTAGGTTGTTTGGTTTTCAGTAGCAAGGTTTAAATGCCTTTACGGAATAAGGAGCGGTATTGAGCTCTTGGTTAAATAGCGGGCTGGAATAAGGGCAGTGGTATCAATGGTTTTATCCATACTGCTTGCATATTTTATCCATAATTTTCTTTTACACTCATCCCTACTCGAGATAACCCCGTTAGCCTATTTCCAAATAGGGGCTGACAAAACTGAATAACTATTTAAGAAAAAATTTAAGGAAACTGGATATGTTAAAAATGATATTGAACGCTGGTTTGATTGCCAGCATGGCCTTGGTTTCAACTCAAACTCTGGCTTATGGCAATGATAATGGTAATGAAGCCAGTGAAGGTGAGGATCGTGGTCAGCGTCGCGGCCCACCGCCTTTTAGTGAGCTGGATTTAAACGCCGATGCCTCGTTAACCTTGGAAGAATTTCAACAACACCAGATTCCGCGCGGAGATCATGAAACTATTTTTAATCATATAGATGCAAATGCTGATGGGGTGGTGACTGAGGATGAAATGAAAAATCACAAACCACCACGCCGCCCCCGTAACTAATTTTGTTTTTAAAGTGGGCTGCGACAATGGAAACTATGCATATCTATACATGGTATGTATAAACTTCCTCAATTGAGTGTGCTGAAATCACTTCAGATTATTTTTATTTTCCATTTTTAAATTCAGATTTTATTAAAAGTGCTAGATACGATAAGAGATAAAAACGCTTGCTGGCAGGTATAGCGCAAGGGAAAAATAAGGCTAAGAAGCTGCTTTAATTCTGGTTAGCCCTATCAATAGCCTGAACGGAAAACCTATCTAAATTAGCTTTTCGAGCCCGTTTGACTCCGTAGCATATTCAGTAAATCCAATCTTTCCTTGGAGGTCAGTGTAGTAACCATATGTTCAAATAGGTCTCTCAACGCTCTTTGATAGCCGGCTTTATCGGCACCCTCTAATACCCAGTCATAATATGTCTGGAAAAATTCCTTGATGGAAATGATCTCATGATCATAGAGCACCTCATCGTGCCTGATGATGCGAGACCATCTCGATTTTTCAATGCCTAATTCACGCCCCACTTCGCCCCTATTTTCCCAACCTGGAATGGCTGCGATTAAATACAGCAGCCTTTGATTGATATTTTCTCGTTTATTGAGCATTTCTTTCTCAGCATAAAACTTGGGATCTTTGGACAGTATAGGACAAAATTTCGACTTGTCTCATATATAAGATGCCAGCGAGACACGGCCAGATTGAGTGTGATAATTTGCGGAAAATATACAGATCTGTATTTAAATGGAAGTAAATTATGAATTTAAAACAAAAATCAATTTTAGACACGGCAACCGCTCTTTTCTCTAAATATGGTTTTCATGCTGTGGGGATTGACAGAATTATAGCGGAATCTAATGTTGCCAAGATGACGTTCTATAAATATTACCCTTCCAAAGAATTTTTAATCGAAAGTGTTTTGATTAAACATGATCAGGATTTTCGAGACAGTATTAATACCGCTCTTATTAAACACCAGACAGCAAGAAAAAAAATAAAAGCCATCTTTGATTGGCATGAGCAGTGGTTTTTAACGGAAGTATTCCATGGTTGTATGTTTACCAAGGCTTCCGAAGAATTTATGCATACAGTGCCTAAAATTCGGCAGATTTCTCAAGATCACAAAATTTGGAAGGCAAGTGTGATTTCATATTGCTTAGAGCAATGCCAGGTAGAATCTTATGCCGAAACATCTGTATTTATTCTCGTTGTACTGGATGGCTTAACCGGGAGGTCAAATATGTTTAAGGGTGGCACTAAGGAGTTGGTGGCGTCAGCGTGGCTACATGTGGAAGCGATGATAAATGCAGAACCTGAAGACTTTTTGGAGTAATGCTTTATTGAAATACAGATAGACTTGTATAGGGAGGATTAAAGTCGTAGTTAAAGGTGAGTGTTCACGGGGGAAGATATACTGTCAACGCTAGCTAGGGCCAGGTGTTTATATGTGATAACGGTTGTGGTGATGACTGAGGATTAAATGAAGAATCACAAGCCGCCGCGCCGCCGTAATTAGCAGGCTTGGCTGGCACTAATTCTTTAACCTAGCCGCAGTCTCGGCATTGGAGGTGTGATAGATAATACGTTCTTGTATGTTTACCGAAGTTTCATAATGCTCCAAGGTTTTTAACCACAGCTGATTCATATCCCGGTAAACATGGCCTTTTTTTGTGAATACCATGTAAACAGGCACCTGGCGTTTATGTGTATAAATTTTCTTAAATTTTACATGGCGCAATTTTGGTAATGTTTCCATATGTTTATTCAGAGCGGGCTGAAAGCTCGATTCGGTGCTGAAAATATAATCTTTACGCCCTGCCAGTATCATTTTAAAAGTGTCTTTTGTGGTGTTTGAGCTTCTTCTTTTATTTTCTTCCAGGCTGGCGATAAAACTATCTATGACCTTGCCAAAGCTATTACCACGAGTAATCGCTAAATTATAATTTTTAAGCTGCTCAATATTTTCAACCGCAGTCACCTGCTTGTTACCTTGTAAGACGTAAGCGCTGACTGTGGAACGGTTTATAAAGGCAGGCTTTTTGAGGTAGTCGAATATTTTTTCGCGTTCAGCTGTTTGATTGGCCCCCAGAATCATATCAATATTTCCATTGACTACATCCACCTGGCAGCGTTTCCAGTTATTTCGTTCTATGGCCAGAGTTTTTATTTTATGTTGTTTTTCAAACAGGGCCAGTTGTTCCATCAATATGCCATCGTAACCACCCTCCACAGGATAAATCCAGGGTGCCCAATTGTAATAGGCACACCAGCTAAGGCTCTTATCCTGTGCCAGAGCAACCTGGCTAAATAAGCTAAACAGTATAAGTAAGGCTGATTTAAATAGGTTTTTGTATAAGGGCATATACTCCTCCTGCCATTAATAGTAATAGCAGGGTTATGGGATTTTCCCACGATTAGTTATGGCGTTGTTATTAATGACCTGAATTGATTTAAGTATAGGGACGATAAGTATTAGTGAGGGGGGTTAATTAAAAAAGGGCTACTCAAAGTGAGTAACCCTCTCATTTACCATGAAGTATTTAAAAAATCGCTATTATTAACGAATTCGCTTCAAAGCATTTTTACTAAACTGAGATGCCTTAAGACCCGTTTGAAACTTATAGTCGGAAAACTCCAAGGTGGTGGACTTACCGGTTTGATGATTGGTCATGAGGTTTTTATGGGCGCGCCAGTATTTACCCAGGTAAATTTTGTAATCTTCAAATACCTGAGTTTTTAATAGGGATTTTTTACGATCATAAAAATCCATCTTCTGAATGCGGAATTCCTTTTTATCCAGCCACACGACTATCTTGGAATACCCTGAATGTTTATATACTGGAATCATTTCTGATTTATAGGCATCCAGACCATTGGCCTTCTCTTCGCCAATATATTTGTATTTGTATTTATCTACTTCAAATGAAGACAAGTCTTCAAAGGCAAATTCACTGCCCATGAAAGGACCCGATTTGTTTTTAGAGGAAATACGTTTGATGCGTTTAAGCGCAGGTAAGTACAACCATTGATCATCCGACTTAGTAATGTGCGAATAGCTCATTAGGCCGGTGCCTTTTACATCCTTGGGCGAGTCAAACACCGTCATGCTTTTATCGCCATCTCCTTGTACTTCCAGACTTTTTAAACGCAACTCACGGCGACTCTCATCCCCCTGTTTGTTGCGTAATGTCATAGTCATGGCGGTTTGGCTGTCGTTCCAGCCAAGGTTACGGCTATCGGATTCCTGGGCAATGGCCAGACCTTTTTCTTCGGCACTACCGGTAAGGGTAAAGGCAAAAGAGGGTTGCATGGCCAGCATTAATAGCGAACCCATTACCGCACTGAATAACATTTTTTTACTAAGTTGATGGCTAATTTTTTTACTTTGAGTTGAATTGTTAAACATGTGTCTCTCCTGCAATTTCTTTTTCTTTAACCACTTCTTTTTCTCCATCCAATTTTAGTAACAGGGCCGGCAAAAATAAGAAGTCGACAATTAAGGCGATGGCAATGGTTAAGGCGGTAAACAAACCCATTGTATGGTTCATGCCAAAGTCACTGGTGGCCAGTACTAAAAAGCCTGCCACCAATACAAAGGTGGTAACCCACAAGGCTACGCCCACAGATGAAAATGCATAACGTACGGCTTCTTCACTGCTCTTGCCTTGTTCACGTTTAGCGCGCTGGTATTTACTTAAAAAGTGTACGGTGTCATCCACCACAATACCCAAGGTCATGCCCACGGCAGTAGCCAGTGCGATGCTTAAATTGCCATCGTAAATAGCCCATAAACCAAAGGCCATGAACGCTGGGAACAGGTTTGGTGCCAAGCTGATAAGACCCAGTTTTAAAGAGCGCAGCGCCACGATTAATACCAGGGATATTAAGAACAAGGCCAACAAGGTGCCACCCACCATAGTGCGCACATTACGCTCACCAATGTGAGAGAACATTAGGTTAGGGCTGGCCACGTAATAGCTGGCAAACGCAGTGTTGTTATCAATCCAGGCATTAATTTCATGTTCCAGGGCGATACTTTCCTGGCTATTAATGTTTTTAACCGTAACCACTAAACGGGTAGAGTCTTTATTAATGTTTACCTGGTTATTTAAATCCAGGCCATAAGGTAAAGACATTTCATAAAGTAGTAGGTACTGGGCAGAAAGCTCGCGGCTATCGGGCAGTTTATAAAAGGCTTCATCATCGGCGTGCATGTTTTTATTTAAGCGCTTAAATACATCACTAATGGTATTTACATGCTCTACCTGATCTTTAGTGCGCAGCCATAAGGTTAGCTTTTCTACGTCGGCTAAAAACACAGGGTCACTCATGCCGTTTTCTTCACCACTGTTAAGGGAGTATTCCATGGTGTAGATACCGGTCATATTTTTCTCTAAATAATCGGTGTCTTGGCGGAACTCTGTATTGGTGGAGAAGTATTTTACAAACTCATCGTTAATTTCATTTTTGCTGGCAGAAAATAACAACACAGCGGTTAAGCCTACGGTGCCCCACAACAACCAACCACGATTGTTAATGACAAAATTAGACAGCCCTGCCATGGCGCGGCTTTCGTGTTCTTCTTGTACTTTCACACGCACAGGCAATAACGACATAAGCGCAGGCAAGAAGAAAACCGAGAATAAAAACGCAGCAGTAATACCAATGGCCACGGTGTTGCCCAGGTCTCTGAACGGCGGCACCTCACTGAAGTTCATGGATAAGAAACCCAGCACTGTGGTTAAACTGGTAACAAATACCGGCTGAATATTAATGCGCACACTTTCTTTAATGGCTTGAATTTTATCCTGGCCGGCACGCATGTTATGCAACATGGTTACTAGTATGTGTACACAGTCGGCCACGGCCATGGTCATAATAATGGTGGGGGCAGAAGCGGAAGGCGGCGTTAGGGTCCAGCCCAACCAGCCAAAGATGCCCATGCCAGTCATGATAGATAACACGATAACAATTAGCGTGGCTATGGTGCCAGTGATGGAGCGTAACAATAAACCTAGCGTGATTAACAATATAAGGAACATGAGAGGCATGAGGTTCGCCATGTCTCCCTGGGCCATCTCACTGAAGGCGTTGCTAAGCATGACCATGCCGCTAATGCGGAATTCAATGTTGGGATAAAGGGTGGCCATTTCATCTCTTAAGGCCCGTACTTTTTCAACCAGTTGTGCGGTTTCATGTTCGGATACTTCCGGCATTTGCACGGTCACGTTAACAATGGCGAGGTTGCCGTCTTCGGCCAATAAGCGTTTGATGATCACAGGTTCGTTTAGCGTGACCTGCTTAATGCGGGCAATGGCGGCGGCGTTTAGTTCGCGCTCTTCATCCACCATGTCTTCCACTACCAGGTCATCTTCGAAGCCTTCGGTGTGCTGGTAGTTACTAATGGAATCTACCCGGGTAGACCAGGGCAACTGCCAGGATTGTTCGGTCACGTTTTGGACCGCGCCTAAAAATTCCTTGGTGAAGATATCCCCTTGTTTAGGGGTCATGACAAACATGACATTATCACTCTTGGAATAGGTGTTTTGAAGTGAGTCGAACGCCTGTAGCTGCTCGTTACCTTCGGCAAAAAACACCCGATAATTAGAGCTAAAGGTGATGTTCTCGCCGCCTTTACCGGCCAGCATTACCATGAGTAACGTCATCACGATAATTAACCAGCGCCAGCGTATTATGCCGTTAGCAAACCCTTCTGCCATGTGTATAGCCCTTTTATAGTGTTGGTATTTTGAGTGATGCAAATACTAGTATTGTTCCATATTGTTTTCTAGTCGGTAAAAATAAGATACTCTGTGCCAAATATGAAACTATACTTGTGATGATAGACAGTTGGCGTCAGAGCGATAAGCCCTGTACCAAATTAGGGTCATCACCCATGCAATTGACAACAGGAGTCAGGGCAATGGAGCTTAACGAAATGGGCGTATACGCCACAGTGGTGGATCTTGGCAGCTTTACTAAGGCAGCCGATAAGTTGTCTATGCCTAAATCCACGGTTAGTCGCCATATTAGCCAGTTGGAAAGCCGTCTGGGAGTACGCCTGTTAAATCGCACCACCCGCCAACTTAAACCCACCGAAGTGGGCAAGCTCTATTTTCAGCACTGTTCAAGAATTATAGAAGAAGCTGAGCAAGCCAGAGAGGTTATTCAAAATATGCAGGCTCAACCCAGTGGCCTGTTACGTATTACCCTGCCGCTGGCGTTTGGCAGTGAGTTTATTCAGTATCTTATTCGGGACTTTTTAGAGCTGCACCCCAAGATAAAGGTGGAAGTGGTATTGGATAACCGCCCATTGGATATGCTGGATGAAGAGCTGGATGTGGCGTTTCGCATGGGGGATTTGGCCGACTCAAGCCTGGTAGCGCGCCATATTGGTTATAGCCATCTTATCCTGGCTGCGACCCCTGAATATTTAAAAGAAAATGGCACTCCCAAAACCCCCCAAGAGCTGGAAGAACACCACCTTATTCGTCACCCTTATGCGGACATGACTTTGGTACACAATAATAAAGAATGCCAGGTGAAGGCGCTGAACCGGTTATTAATTAATGACATGGATATGATTCGCAAGACCAGTTTAAAAGGCATGGGCATTGGCATGATGCCCACCATAGTAGCGGCGGACGAGCTGGATGCTGGCAACCTGGTGCGGGTGTTGCCGGATTACACTAGCCCTATTAAGAACTTTTATCTGGTATATGCCGGGCGTCGTCAAAAGGCGGCTAAAGTCAGTGCCTTTATTGATTTTACATTGGAGCGCATTAAAGAGTCGGCCCCTTGGGATTTGCCTGAAAGCTGGGTTTAGCGTTTTGGATTTGGCTTACGTCTAATTGGCTCACCAGCTAATAATCAGAGTTCGGATGCCCCTGCCGATTCAGGGGCTAAAAAGTAAATTAATAACTCTTACTCTAATTAGTCATGTCCATGATGATGATTGTGTTTATTCATAAAGTTAACAATCTGTGCTCTTTGTTCATCATTAAGGCTGGCATGAAAGGCGATGAAGCTGGGTGTTGCCCCAGTAATATTGGTGGTGAGTGCCAGTGTGGCCTGATCCATAAACTGAGTGAGCTGGCTTTCATCTATGCTTTGTTGGCCCATTAACTCGATGAATTCCGTTTTCATTTGAGTCTTGTTTTCTTTCATGTTTTTGGCGGCCGCGAGGGCATCATCTTTAAGCACATGTAATAAGGCTTGCTGGGTTTCGTTTAAATCAAGCTTGCTGCTGATGCGATCGGTTATATGCTCGGCTTTTTCTTCTGGGGTGCTGCCGCAGCCACTAAGGCCCAATACCAAGGCCAGAGTGGCCACCATGGCGGTGACGCCAGATAAACTTTTTGTGTTTAAGAATTTCATATTGTCTCTCCTGTGATTTCAGAATCCATATTAGGCTCAGAGCTGGCGGCAGACTTTTCACGGGGGTATCCAGTTGTACCAAGTTGTAACAATCAATCGGCCAAAGCTTCATTCTTTGCTTTAACCTCATATAATCATTAATAAGCTAAAGTAACCGGAGCCTTCATTGAAAATACTGATCATAGATGACGATGAATCGTTGGCTGACTTATTAAGCCAATACCTGGCCCGTTTTGATATGTCGCTGCTTAAGGCCAACCGGCCTTCTTTAGGTTATGAGTTACTGGCTCAAGAAAACCCTGACGCTATTATTCTGGATGTAATGTTGCCCGAGCAAGACGGCTTTGAGGTATGTAAGCAAATACGTAAAAGCAGTGAGGTGCCTATTATCATGCTCACCGCCCGCGGTGATGTGATGGATAGGGTAGTGGGGCTGGAAATTGGCGCCGATGATTACCTGGCAAAACCGTTTGAACCCAGAGAATTAGTGGCACGTTTGCAGACCATCTTGCGTCGCAGTGTTAAGCAACAAGCTTCTGTTGAGGATACGCCCGCGGGTTTAAGTGAAAACGAGACACTGAATTTTGAAGCTCTCACCATTAATCCCCAGCGCCAGCAAGTTAGCCTGCTGGGCGAAATATTAGAGCTCACCACCACCGAATACCGTTTATTATTGTTGTTAGCCAAATCCCCGCAAACCGTATTTTCCCGTGACGACATTCTTAATCATTTAAAGGGCACTGAAGTGGAGATATTCTCGCGCTCGGTGGACATTGCCATCAGCCGCCTGCGCCAAAAACTAAAAGTGGAAATGGCCCCTGAATTTATTAAAACCGTGTGGGGCGCCGGTTATTGTTTTGTGGGAGCAGCCATATGAAATTGCTACAGCGCCTCAATGGCATGCCGTTAATGCTGCGGCTTTTGTTAATTTTTATTACCACTACCCTTTCCCTGCTTATTTTATTGTCCAGTGCCATTCATTTTATTTCACAGGCCAATCAACACCAGCAGGGTATTACACGTTTTTTTGCCGATTACAGTCTCACTCTGGTGGAGCGTATTGGTGAACCTGTGGATTATTCGGTGGCGAATGATTTGGCGCAAGAATTGGATTTGATGATCAGTATTAATCAAGCTGGCAAGGTCTGGTCAAGCCACCCTAAGCTTGAAGATCACAGTATAGATCGTTTACAAAAAGTGAGATTTAAAGAAACTCTATATGAAAATGTAGAGCTGGCCTTTCGCCACGGTAATCTTTATGTACGTGTGAACCTGGGCAATATTGAATTTATTATCAGTAACCCCAAAGATTTTTCTCAACACACAGTTCCCATAAGTGCCATGCTGCTTTTTGCGTTGATGTTGTTGGTGTTGTATGTGAATTATCGAGCCATTAAAAATTTGTTTTCTCCCATTCAAAAGTTGCATGAGGGCAGCTTGCAGTTTACTCAGGGCCACCTGCAACACCGAATTCCGGTTAAACGTGAAGATGAATTGGGTAAGTTAACCCAGGTGATGAATAATATGGCCGCGCAAATTGAAAAAATGTTGCAGGCCAAACGGCAAATGTTGCTAGCCATTAGCCATGAATTACGCACACCGCTAACACGCATGAAGCTGGCCACCGAACTCTTGCCCGAAGATGAACAACAAGCGCCCTTGCGCCGGGACATTAAAGAGATGGAAACCTTAATAAACGAAATTCTAGAGTCGGAACGTTTAAACAGTCAGCACCGGGTATTAAACATTGAGAACATTCCACTTAATGAACTAGTAACCGAGCTGGTGGTTGAACTTAATCTGGCTTTTTACGATCGAGTGAAATTAAGCAGTGATGACTTACCCATGATGGCGCTGGATCCGGTGCGCATGCGTTTGTTGGTTCGAAATTTAATTGTAAATGCCTTACAGCACAGTGATGAATTGATTGAAGTAACTATTAAATTAATCGATTCCACCGAAGCGAATAAAAAAGTGTCTATCTCAGTTCAAGATCAGGGAGAGGGGATTGCGCAGCATCACCTTCAGCACCTTACCGAACCTTTTTATCGGGTAGATGATGCACGTTTAAGAAAAACCGGTGGTTTCGGTTTGGGTTTGTATTTATGCCAGCTGATTGTGCAGGCTCATGGTGGCACGTTAAATATTAGCAGCGAAATGGGTGAGGGCACTTGTGTGACAGTTGAACTTGAAATAGAAGCTGGATTTAAAAGCGCTTAAACGAATAGCGCCTTTAAATGGAGTAGGCAGGTGTCAGAGTTTACTTTTAAAAAGCTAAAGAACAAATATCTTACAAGTTGCCACCATTTTATTGTTGTAGCTGGAAGTACTTTCATTTTCCAGTGAATAACGCAGTTTATCTACTTTTAACTTTCTTTTTGCGGTGAGCTTAAGCTCGCTCAGGCATTGGCTCTTTAATTCAAGTTCAGACAGCTCTGTGTGGTTAACATAAGTATTGCTGAAATAGATACCGGTACTATCTGTGTTGTCCTGTTGGCTAGAGCTGTTATTGGTTAAATCCAGGTAAATATTCTTGCCCGACTCCATAGAGTTAGAAACCAGATTGTCCGGTATTTCTACGCTTACGCAGCCTGTGATGGTCGATACTAGAATAAATGAAAATATGGATGCTCTAATCATACTTAATCCCTTGACTGTGTCTTGTCCGTAAATTTTCAGCAGATATTACCCATAAATACCCGTTAACTCAATAATTCAGGATTTCCGCTTTAGCCTATTGGCTCTGGATAGTTGTGTGAATTGCCGCATGAATTGTAACGGCTGGGTAGCTGTGCAGTTCGATAAAATCGGGTTTTAACCATAGGCCCTTGTTGAACTGAGCAGATAAGTAAGTTGAAGCTTGAAATTAGTTCTAGCCTTGAAGAATGTAGCTACTCATACGGGCTTAACTTCTTCTGGCAGGTAGGCCTTTATATAAGCCATGGCCTCCTCCTCCTCATTATTAAAGGCATGGTAATTCAAACCAGCGTCTTGGTAACACTTTTGAAGCTCGGTGGGTATTATGTGTGAGCCCTCTACCTCATCTTTAAAAACATAGGCCGAAGCTATTGGAGTTAAGTTTTTTTCTTGAGTGATTTTAGGTAGCAGGTTAATTCAGTCAGCATTTCCCTGGTAGCCATGCACGACTCTTCAAATATGATCATATCTACCCAACCCCCTTTCCTTTTTTTTAATTCCTTTATCACATCAATTTGCAGTATTTCTAAAGTTTTGAAAAGCTCAACATTAAAGGGGCCGCGAGCATGATAAATCATGATGTTTTTATCCTGGACTGAAAAGGTGATCTGACCATGAGGGTCAAATTTTTCGTAACCTTTATTATCCGTATTGTATGTTTTCATCTCTATAGTCCTGTCACGGCCTTAATGTAATTATAGATTAACTTCCCTTAAATTGAGCAAGAAAATGAAGTAAGTCAGTGGATATGACAATAGGGCTAAGTCACTGACTTTCACAGTATGACACCCTGTGCAGATCAAATAATAGAGTTCCTTAATTTCTTTGTGGAATAAGCAGGTATATTTTTACTTAATTAAAGTATTTATGCGATACTCACAATTACTCTGAACAATCATTGTTTGGAATTTAATGGCGCTAATTAAAAATACTAAGGGGAAGAGGGTATGGGCGCTAACTATTAACTAAAAAGAATTTTAAAATATTTAAAGAAAAAAGCCGGTCTTGAAATATGAACTCCTTGTATTGGTAGGCTCTTATTGCTTTCAGCAAGGTTCCAATGAACATTAAGTAGATGGCGATATATTATAGCGCAATTTTGAAGTTTAGCTGCTAGCTTTACTTTTGATTGTTTAATTCTAGACTGAATATAAATAAACATTGTTCATCTTTGTGTTGTAATGCCGTTTCGTTGTAGGAGCAGAATTAGTTATGCGTAATTTCATAAAATTCACTGTGTTACTCCTTGTTATTTGTACACATGTGAATTTATGGGCTGATGGACATAAAGTCCTGGCACGAGGCTCAAACTGGGAACCTTACATCTATAAGCAAGACGGTCAAATAAAAGGCTACGCCTATGATATAGCCAAAAACGTATTAGAGACCGCCAAAGTCCCCCATGAGTTTGCTATTCAACCCTGGGCACGGGTCTACCGCGAGGGTCAGAATATTGAGAATTTTATGGTGATTGGTGTTGGTCGCACACCAAAAAGAGAAAAATTATTCCAGTGGATTGGGCCCATTGCTAAAGGCAGTGATATCCATTTTTTTAAGCTGCGAAAAAAATCGATTGCGGTAAAGAACCTGGAAGATATCAAGAGTTTTAAAGTGGGTGTTGAACGGGATTCCTATTACGAAGACTTTGTTAGAATTAACGGCTTTGAAGATAAAAATATTAGTTTAACGTCGGACACTCTAAAGATTATGAAAATGTTGTTACATGGCCGTATTGACTTTGTACTGGTGCAACAGGAACGGATTGATATAGCAGCCAAAGAGATCGGGATTGCCTCTGATACCTTCGAAAAAGCATTGTTTGGTTTTAACGTAACCGACTACATAGCATTTAGTAAACAAACTTCGCCCACTGTGGTTAACCAGATAAAAGATGCCTATAAGAAACTAAATAAGGCAGGGAAAATCAAGCTGCACTGAAGTAGTCAAATACAAATATAAATACAAATAAAAAAGGAGCAATTATTTGCTCCTTTTTTAATGTCCTTAATTAATGGGCTAGGCTGTTGCTTGTTTTATTTGAGAACCACTCACTTGGTAATGTGTATTTTCAAAGGCGGCAAGCCCACTTTTTTGATTGGCTATATTGGCCAGTTCCAGTTCTTCTTTACTGGCGTATTTTTTATCCCACTCTAATACCTTGGGGGTCATTAACTTATGCCAAAGCGGAGGGATAAGCGCCACCACCATGGTAGTAAGGTAACCACCGACCATCATGGGCGCATCGCTGTAAGGCTTTAATTCATGGTAAGGCACTTCCCCTTGGGCATGGTGATGGGAGTGACGGGTTAAATTAAACATGGCCCATGAACTTGCGCGTTTATTGGTATTCCAAGAGTGACGTGGTTGTACAGGCACCTCTGGATTTCGGACCATGCCGTAATGCTCCATGAAATTAACAATCTCTAAGGTGGCCTTACCTGCCAGGGCCGCAATGGTAAAGAATATAAGCCCATCCAAACCTGCCATTAAATAAGAAAGCGCCACCAGTACCGCACTTAAAAAGTAACCGCGAATGGCCACGTTACTGAGCGAAAATACGCTTTTCCCTTTTTTGGCCAAACGGGATTTTTCAATGTTCCAGGCGCTCACATTGCCACGAATTGTAGAAATTAATATATGAGCATAAACGTTACGGCCTCTGGGTGCGGTGGCGGGATCATCTTTAGTGCTCACATAACGGTGGTGGCCATATACGTGTTCTATGGAAAAGTTTGCATCAAAACTAAAGGATAATAACCAGCGGCCAATTAACATGGAAACCGGGTCCCAGGTACGGTGAGTAAGCTCGTGCCCGGTGATGGTACCAATAATGCCAATGGCCAAGCCCAGAAAAAATACCAGTACCACATGCTGAACAACGCCGGTATTTTCTCTGGCGGCTAAAATATCGTAGCCCGCAAGATTTGAAAACCAGGCGCCATAACCTAATACATCAACCTGGGCAAAATGCCAAACCGAAACAAAGCTAATCATGGCCACTATGGGCAGTGCTAACCATAATTGCCAGGTGAGTAGTTTTGGAAATTGATAAGTGGGTTCGCTTACATCGTCACCAAATACCATGTCGGCAAACAGGTAAAAAGCAATCCAGAATCCAAAACCAATACTAATATAACTTTCACCCAGGCTTATGCTAATGATTGCAATGAGCCCCATGATATGGAACGACATGAATTTTAAATATTTAAACATTTCTATAACCTTTTTTATTGTGAGTTAAGCGGCGGCCACATGGGCTTTGGTGGTGAATTTATCGAAGAAAATATTATTGGCTGTAATGCTGTATTTGCGCAGGGTATCCACGGCGGCGTTTATCATTAATGGCGGGCCACACAAGTAGGCCTGTTCATTGCCACTTAAAAAGTCGGGCATGATATCGGTGACATATCCTCGGCGTCCGCTCCAGTTAGAGTCCTGGGGTTCATCAGACAGTACGGCCACAAATTTAAAGTTGGCCGGCCAATTTTCTTCAAGGGTTTTTATTTCTTCTAAGCAATACAAATCTTGCTGGGTGCGCGCTGCAAAAATAAAGGTGACATCACGACATACTTTTTCACTGAGCGCTTGTTCTAACAAGGCTTTCACCGGCGCTAAACCGCTACCACCGGCAATGCAAATAATGGGGCATTGGCCTTCTCTTAAGTAAAAATCACCATAGGGTCCTTCCACTTGAACCTGCTGACCCACTAGGTCTTGCTGGGTGACAATAGGGGAGAGCTCACCACCGGATACATGCTTAATAAAAAATTGTACGTGGTTTTTATTGATGTGAAAGGGGCGTGAAAATGAATAGGAGCGGCTGGCATCAGATAACCCAGGTAAGCTGATATTGGCGAACTGGCCCGATGCAAATGGCAGTGCTTTGGGTAATTCAATTTCAAGCGCGGTGATGTCGTGGGTAAGTGAATGTTGCTTAACGATGCTGCCTGTGAGAGCGCTAATTTCAAATTGCGAAGTGTGAGAGTCCATAGGCACTTCAATACTGATATCTCCCTTGGGCACGCTTTGACAAGCCAGTATGTAACCCTGGCTTAGTTCTTCTGCGCTTAGCACATAGGAGCTTTCGATGAGTTCCTTCACTCGCCCGGATGCCAGTTTGCACTTGCAGGCAGCACAGCCACCCACGCGACAGCTGTGAGGAAATGCTATGTCTGAGCGCAAGGCTGCTTGCAGTATGGTTTCCTTGGCTTGAACCTCTATGACCTGCTCGATACCCTTGATGCTAAGGCGTTTTGGCCCCTTGTTGGAGAACAGTGAAAACATGCGTACACCCTCGTTAGTACAGGGTTAATACTTTAAATCCATGGGGCAAACAGAGTGAGGGTTGCGGTGGTCAATCGAAGGTCATTTGTAGACATACAGGATTAAGTGCGCTTAATATATACGCTTCAATGTTTAATTGTGTCGCAAATTGTGAATAATCCTAACCTGACATTGCCCATATATTACCTGGCAAAAATTTACGATCTGCTCAATATCTGGCAGATTGATACCGATACTTGGCTGGCCGAAAACCAGTTAACGTTAGCGCAGCTTAGGGATTTTGATAGCAATATTAATTTTAAAACTTTTGAGTCTGTTATCACCAGTGCCATAGATGTATCCGGGCAAGAAACCCTGGGTTTACATGTGGGTCAACGCCTGGGAGTGACCGCCCATGGCATGATGGGGTATGCCATGGTGAACAGCGGATCTTTAAGAGAAGCCGTTGAATTATTTAAACGTTTTATTAATACCCGCACACCGTTAATGTCGGTGAATCTCATAGAAAATGACAATACATTAGAGATAAAATTTAATGAACTGTATTCAATTGGCTCCATTCAAAGCACATTTTATGAAGCATTGTTGTTAACCTTAAATAATATTCTTTTGCAAATTTCATTTGGTGAAGTGAATATTCTTAGGGTCAGTTTTAATTATTCGGCACCCTCTTATGAAGAAAAATATAGGGACTTTTTTCAATGTCCCATTGAGTTTAGTGCATCTTCGGCCAGCATGGTTATTTCCACAGAGGGACTGAATGACATCTTAAAAATGTCAGATCCCACTTCCTTACAGCAAGCCCAGAAGCTATGCGAAGAAGAGCTGCAAAAAATGGGCTCGCTGGACACTCTGGCTGGAAAAATTAAAGAACTCATGCTCATGTCCATCGGCCATTTCCCTTCGTTGCAACAAACAGCCGATCGCTTTCATATGTCTGCGCGAACCCTGCACCGCCATTTAAAACAGGAAGAAACCTCTTTCAAAGAAATAGTAGATGGGGTCAGTCATAAGTTGGCTAAAGAATATTTGGCTAATTCAACGCTTAGCATTCAGGAAATTTCTTATCTGTTGGGATATATGGATACCGCTAACTTCAGGCGGGCCTTTAGGCGCTGGCAAGGAATGGCCCCCAGTGAATTTAGAGAGCAAGCCCGAAGCGTTAATTAAACGTTCAGCCGGTACCAGATTAAATCCAATTTTACGCTCGTGAATAATCTGATAGCGGTTATGTAATAAGACTATTTATCTAACAACTGCTGGCCATGGGGATTATCCAGTACCATTAGCCACTTACCACTTTCTTGTTTACGTAAGACCGCCACCGATAATCCGCTTTGCTTTATGCTGGTTCCATCAGGTGCCTTACCTGTCATTACCCAGGGGGCTATGTGCAGGGCAATGTTATTGGCAATATACACCTCATGCCCATTTGGGTAGTTAAACTTAGGGTTGATTTGAAAGGCCCCTTCAAACATTTTTTTTATGATGACTGGATCGCTAACGGCTTGACCGGGCTCAAACATCACCGCCACGTCTTCCTCATAACTGTTTATCACGCCCTTAATGTCTTTTTTGTGAAAGGCAGATGTCATGGTTTGAATGGTGTGTAGCACTTGATGGTTGGGAGTCATTTCAGTTTTGCTCTCTTTGCTTGCGGCCATGAATGAAGTTAATAGGCCTGACAGTACAAGAACAATCACCCCAGTGTGCTTGGTCATATTTATTCCTCGCTTAATAAATACCTTGATGAATTTCAAGGCATAACAAGTTAGACGTAAACAAGTATTAAAATGTGACAAGAATTAACTAGAAAATTCTAAGAGGGTTGTTTTTTCTGACGGGGTCTTTATTTATATTAGTGAGAGTTTATCTAGATTGATTCATCCTTTAGCCAATCTAAAGCCTTTTCTTCAGAAGCGAATTCTTTAAGTCGCAGGTTAGCTTGCTGGATTGAAATATCTAACAACCCATCTGGAACACTGGCGTTTTTACTTAACAAAGCCACATGGGCATATTCAAATTCTTTTAAAGAAACCAGATATTTAGCAAATATTTTTTGCTCTAACGCCGTCATTTTGTGTTTCACAGGGCTCACGTCGATCAGCAGGCGCATAGGCTTGCCATATTTTTTATAGGTACATAATTCGCTCACCACTGCGGTGCGTTCTTCCATGGTCACCACACCGCTGTAGCGTACACAAATAACCCCCTGTTTATTTAGAGGTTCAATTTTATAAACCATGGACGTTAGCCATTAGAAGTATCTGCAGCATAATTTTATATTATTTGTCTTTCCATCGTGGCACGAGCCTTTATTGCTTTAACCAAACAAGAGCATCTTGCTCGGAGTTAAACTCCATTAGATTATAACCGGCTTTCACCGATACTTTATTAATTAAGGTATTAGGGTTACGGCTGGCTTCACTCAGCACCGCTACCATGGCCGTTTTAAACTCTTCCACCGATGCCAGGTACTTGCCAAACACTTCTTGCTCAAGTTTATTCATTTTTTGTTTTACTTGCCGTACATCAATCAGCAGGCGCAAAGGCTTAAACCTGTCTTTCTTGGTACAAACTTCATGCACGGCGGCCATGCGTTCATTCATGGTCACGCCGCAGCTGTAGCGCACACAAATAACATCGTTTTCTTTTATGTTTTCGATTTTGTAGGTCATGGTCTCTAGGTAGCGTTAAAGCTCTTCCCCTGCAAAAGTTTGTGGTGGCGCCATTACCCCTGCCTTTTTCATGGCTTCCCCAAGGGATGGGTCGGCCAACATGTCTCTCATGGCTTGGCTGTCGTTACCTTCCAATACAACCATAACCTGATTGCCATCACTGGCCTCACGAAACACTCCCACTGTGCTGAGACCAGCACTTTGTCGTCTGGCTTCATCGGCATCAAACACAGGTTTCCAGGTATCATAATCTTTTACTGGGTGGCTCAAATAGAAACGGGACATAGCGGGCTCCGAAACGATAAGTGATGATTGATAAAGCGCGAACAAATACCCGTTCGCCCTCCATTAGATTAGCAGTGCATGCCTAATTCAGTTGATTTTTTGGCGAATAATTTTTATGTCATTAGATTTAACATAGCGCTTTGAACTTGAATGTTAATTGTTAAAAACTTTTTAAAAACAATGGGTTAGGGGAGGTATGTGGAAGGCGGTAATGAGTTTTCTAACAATAGCCCCTAACTATATTTAACCAAAAGGTTGAATAATAAATCTTCCCTGCTATATTTAACCATAAGGTTAAATATTAAAGAGGCAGTTTTGACCACCACTAAATCAGATCCCCTCGATCAGGTCTTCATGGCCCTGGCCGATGGCACCCGCCGCGAGATCGTGCAGATGCTGTCAAAAGGGGAGAAAACCATGTCGCAATTATCCGAACCATTTGCCATGTCTATGGCGGCGGTTTCCAAGCACGTAAAGGTGCTGGAAAAATCGGGCTTGGTAAAACGCAGGGTAGAAGGGCGCACGCATTTTTTAATGTTAGTACCCGAGCAGTTAACCGGCGCACTGGATTGGATTAGCGTTTATCGTTATTTCTGGACACAGCGTTTCGATGAATTGGATAAATTAATTTCCGAGGATTAATCATGTTTGAACTTACCATACAACGCAGCTTTAACACTCCGGTGGCCAAGTTATTTGAAGCCTGGTGCAAACCGGAAATTATTCAAAAATGGTTTGCACCGGGCAGCATGACAGTACCGGAAGCCATTAGTGATCTTAAAGAAGGTGGCAAGTATCGCATTGTCATGCACGATGGCGATGAAGGCACCGATCATATTGTGGGTGGCGAATATCAAAATATCATTAAAGATAAATTTTTAAAATTTACCTGGCAGTGGGAGGGAAACCCCATGGTGACTCAGGTGGCGATAAAATTTAACGCACTGGATGATAACAAATCAGAGCTTGAACTGAGTCACAGCGAATTTGCCGAGCAAGAAGCCTGTGATAAACATGAAATGGGTTGGAATGGCTGTTTGGCTAATTTAAGCAAAATAACCGATTAACGATTTATTAACAGGAGCTTTGAAAGTGGCATCACTGAGTACTAACATTCAAAAAGGTTTTTTAATTTTTTTCGTGGCATTAATGCTGGTGGCGGCCGTGTTTGTTTCCACTAAAAAAATATCACCCATTTCTCTTAAAATTTGGGGAGACATTAATACCAGTTCAGATATAGCCCTTCAGGGTTATGATGCGGTGGCGTTTTATACACAAGATAAAGCGGTAATGGGTGTAGAGGAATTTAATTACCAGTGGCAAGAAGTGCAATGGCAGTTTGAAAACCAACAAAATAAACAGGCATTTATTGAAGAGCCTGAGAAGTATGCACCTCAATATGGCGGTTACTGTTCGTTTGCTGTGAGTCAGGGAGTCACCGCGGATATTAATCCACAGGTGTGGCATCTTGAAAACCAAAAGCTGTATTTATTTATGGACGAAGGGGTTAAGGCTGAGTGGTTAAAAGGTGGTGGTCGCGCATTGGCGGACGCCAATTGGCTTTAATGATACATGCCTATACTGGCAAGCATAAAGGAGCTTGTTGGCTCCTTTATTGTATTTTCTAATATTTAGTTTTCGTACTGTTCATTATTTACTACATCCCAATCGTATGAGGTTTCATAACCATTTTCGGTTTTCACAAATACCTTATAAATATCTAAATGCTCAGAGGTTTTCTCGCCAGCCATCTTTACCGTATGGCCTTCGTATTGGCGCAACTCAGTTAGGCTAAGACCGGTGAGTTTTACGTTATTAATTTGGTATTGGCCCTTATCAAATAAAACCTTGCCTTCTAGCATAGTCATTTCAGAGGCCATGCTACTGATTGATAATACCAGTGCTACGGTGGCCATTATTATTTTTTTCATGTGTTCATTCCCAGTTTTAATTACCTTGCCATCATTGGCTGGCCATAATTTAAAAGTAATAAATGACAAGATAATGACCATTTGGTGACAGTCGTAGTATTGCCATGGGAATGTCAGTTATCAATGAGGACTGATTAAAAAGCTTGTGGGTTTATTACAAAGCCAGCGCAGTGGATTTTTTATACTGGCTAGGGGTGAGCTGGGTTTGGCGTTTAAACTCGGTATAAAAAACCGATTTGCTGTTGTAGCCTACTTCGTAGGTGATGTCGGCAATACTAAAAGAGGTTTCAAGTAATAAGCGTTTGGCTTCGTTAATGCGATATTTATGAATTAAATCGTAATAGCTGCCCTGGTATTGCTGGTTAATAATTTGTGAAAGGTGGTGATTGCTCACCTCCATCTGCGAGGCCAACTTGCCAAGGGAAAGAGTGGAATCCTTGTATATTCCCGTTGCCATTAATTGCGTAAGAGTCTTCATGGATTGATTGGCCATCTGTTCGGTCACCGAAGAGCGATACTGTTTTTCAGTATTTCCCGTGCCCTTTGTTTTAGCGGAACGATCATGACCCATTTCTGGCAACTTAATAAATAGCCAGCTGCTGGCCAATGCCATGAGAATTAATACAATAGACAACGTCCAGGTCATCTCAATAGGCAGGCGAATCATTAAGAATAAAAATATGATGGCAATGCCCAGACTCATGACCCTATAGTTTCGTTTAAGGTGTTTAGCGGTTTTTAAGATGTCCTGCTTTTTTAGGTTGATCTCTCTATGTAACTCATGCCAACACAGTTGCAAATAAAAGATCCCCAAAACCGCTGCGGTGGCTAAACGTGTATAGCGAGTGGGCGTGACAATAAGAGGCCAGGCCATGTCTTTACCCTGTTGTATATCCTGGTAAAAAGCATATTTATCGGCCAGTTCCAGCAGAGCAAAGGGCAGTATTAATACCAGGTAGATAATGGGGACCAGCAGGTGCAGAAAATCGCTGCGCTGAAAACTGCTCTCTAAGCGTAAAGCCGACTTTACATACAGGTAGAAAAACACCGGGATGCCAGCACTGAGAGGCACCGATAATATTACCACCTGAGTGTATAGCTCTCTTGCCTGCACTTGCCCTGTTGTTTGTTTAAGGTGATAGATGGCCATCTCCCCCAGCACCGAGGCGAAGCCCAGCATCATTAAAATAAAAAAGCCTTTGGCCTTTTGATTTTGATGATTTGAGAAGCCCGCCCATCCGCACATAAACAAGCTGCAGCTCATGGCAAAAAAGAGGGCTATGGATAGTAAACTCATTATTCACGCGTTTTAAAAAATTGGGAATCTCAATACTGCAATAAAACACACTCTCAGTACACTCTAAAACATGATTTTATAAGTGTTTGTTTTATAAGGAGTTTTTAAAAGTTCTAACAGATCGGGCAGGACGATTTAAACTTTATTCCGGTCTATTCTAATAGTACCTTTAATAACATCTGCTTTATTAAAGGACCTGAATAGTCTTAGACGTTTTGTGTTTTATACAAACGCCTTGTGGAGTACTTAATGATAAAAAAAATAACAAACAAAATGGGCACCTTGCCTTGGGCTTTGGCCCTGTCGGCCACTCTGACAGGTTGTGGCAGTGATAGTAAAAATTCTAATGACACTGATAATGCGCAAACCAATAACAGTGCCTTAATTGAATACACCTCTT
>ERZ1027231.144-NODE-144-length-37210-cov-33.477675_pt1 | contig 37210 bp, 34 predicted proteins | sample MGYA00520866_ERZ1027231 | MGnify/ENA primary metagenome ERZ1027231 (study PRJEB33311, sample SAMEA4378411) | marine metagenome | biome: Marine biome; feature: Fjord; material: Water | collected 2014-07-20T08:00:00Z/2014-07-... | depth 75 m ...
GGACAATGCATAGTAAAGAGCGCGCTTTTAAGTGTAAAAGTCGCGCGATTCTACGTTATTTTTTACTATTTATCTAGAGGGACGTGTTCATCGCTTCTTCGATCCACAGCTTCAGTGCTTTGGTGGCGCTGGGGCGAACGAAGCTGATATGGCCAAATATATTATCCAATAAGCCCTTGGTCGGTAATAAAGGCTTATTTTGCACTAGGCCATAACCCTCTTCATATTGGCTGCTGGTTCTGAGGTGGGCAATGTCTACCAGGCTAGGGGTGATTAACGGTAAATCGACTATCTCAGCTAATGCTTCCGTCGCGGGGTTGAATACCACTTCATCCCCTAGGCCATATTGCACAACCAGATTTCTGGGGCTGCGGCCATGAATGGGGTTCTTTATATAGTGGGCAAAGTTGATCGCATCGGCTTTATCAAATTCTTGCTGTAGTAGTTGAATGAATAACGCGGCTTCTCCTGCGCTGGCATTGTCTGGAATTAGATTCTCAAATCTGAAGGTTTCAAACAGAATGGAGTGGGTCAGTATGTTGCTAATACCGACGCCAGAAACTTGTAGGAAACCGCCTTTTAAATCCTCAGCGCTGGCAACAAAGGTGGTGCCAAGCACTCCGCCCATAGACGTGCCTTCATAAAAAATTTGCTCGGTATCGATGTCAGGAGTATTAATACCGCCAGAATACCAATGCTCATGCCACCATGCTTTTCCTGATGGGGTTATGTCGAGACTTGATAGAGATGTTTTAATCGCAATCAAAAGCGATGACATATCCAAAGTAGATTGCGCCACCATACCTGATAAACGCGTGAATTTTTCTGGTTTGAGAATTTCGAAAATATTGCCGCCGTCATGCTTGGCCCGTGAACCGTGATTTGGCTGGTCAATGGCAATAGTCGCAATGCCATTCTTGGCATTGGTAAAGCTCACTGTCAGCAGCATGGTTTCTTTAATCACACCAACCCCGTGGCCATAAATGGAGATAGGAGACTTGCCATGTTTGGATGACATGGGAATCATTAATAAAAATTTTGCCCAATAAGGTTGCGGCTTTGTTTTAATTTTAGTCTTAGAAGAAAAATTTACTCGGCCTGTATCATCACGAAAATCTGATAATAAAACTTCGCCCGTAACCGACGCGGCATACGGCCAGATGTTTAGTTGAGTTGTTTTAATATTGCGAACAGGGTGCTCTTGCTGATTCACTTTATCGATTAAATTATATAGCGGCTCAGTAATGCTTTTTTCATCGGCAATAGTAAATTCAACAAAGCTGACTACTTGATTTTTCTTTATTCCAAACTGCTCTATTTGAATGACTGCGTTTTGGTCAGTCAAATCTTGCATGGCAGGAACAATAGGAAAGGGTGCTCCTGTCATGGTTAATAGATTATTGGTAATAACAGCAGTATAGGTATGACCAAACTCAAAACGTGAGCGTGGAAATATTTCGATAATATGAGCGGCATCGCTAAAACGATTATCTTCAGCGTAATGATATTTTTTAGTACGAATAGGGTGAAGAAGCCCCGTATCTTGGTCGAAGACTAAAACTTTTTGGCCACCTTCAATGGGAAGACTATTTTCATCAAAGTCTTCACTGAGTTCAATCATGATAGGGCTAGCAGAAGAAAATCCAGTCGCCGACTCAAAAGATTCAGTAGAGCTTAAATTTATAAATTTATTTTCAACGGCAGCAGACAATAGACCATCTTTTAGGTCAACTATCTTACCTGTGCTGGAGTCGCTATCAATTTGAGTATAGAAATTACTGGGAAAGGGCAGTGAGCAAGTGGTGATTGATAATGGATGGCAAGACCTACTGGCTATTGCTAACGAGCAGGACGCTAAACTAATAACAATAACTAAAAGCTTGGTCCATGTACTGCTATCCATATTCATACCTAAAAACTCAAATTGGCTTGGTAGGTAATCTTATGTCATTTCATTTGCCCTTGGTAATTTAATCTTACCAAGGGCAATCAAGGCGCTAGATATCAAGGCGCTAGGCTACCGATATAGAAAGTAAGAAACTTATCCAAACTGGTCGAGCCGATAGCACCATCGTATTCTCGCATCACCAAGCCTTGGCCGTTGGTGCAAGCTAGCATGGTAGGCGCATCGACAAAGTTAAAGCAGCCATCACTTCCTGTTTCAGCAGGAGTTTGTAGTTGCCATGAATTACTGTTTACTTGGCTAGAACTAATTAGCTCGGCAACTTGTGTGACATCATCATTAGGATAGCGGTAAACAAATTCTCTTTCACTGAGGGTAAAGGTTGCGATTCCAGCGTTTATACTCATGCTTCCCGTACCCATAGAAACATAAAAGCGGCTGGCAATTTGTTCTGCGCCAGTTGGTGCTTGAGCCACTTCATTATAGTGAGTCACGCTTTGTATATTATAGGTCTTGCCGTCTAGGCTGATCGGAGTACTGGGTTTTTCTAAGTAGACGGAGACACCTGAATCACGAAATTCGATAGCAGGGTTGTTAAACTCATCGCCGCCACTGATATTAGCCCAGTCGGTATATTGACCGATTAAAGCATTGAGATTAGTGCTTGAAGACAGTGCGAATAAGCCAAGTGAATCGGTGAAGCTCAGGTGTCCTTGATTAATATTGGTAAAAGTAATCGCTTCACCAGGATCTGCAGGAGGAGTCACGATGGACATAGCAGCAACGAATTCAGAATTGGCCGTATTTATTAAGCCAAGTAAGCCCACTTCGTTTTCATTTTCTAAAAGAGCTGCGCCTGAGCCATTGGTAAAGGTGAGATCGAGACGAGTCACTGAAATATCTATGCTACTGCCCTCTAACTCTATGAAATGTTCCATACCGACATATTGCTTACCGTTAAATGCTGAAAAATCGTTAGTCGCATGTTTTTTAGAGAGCATAACGCGGGTGATAAATTGACGCTGTTCATTGATGTTTGAATACTGCACGGCACCGGCTACCACTGGGTACTCAAGCTCTTGCTCAATAATATTCCCAAGATAGCTACCTTCTGCCATTTTTAATAAATTCAGGTCCGAGCCACTTCTAACCTCTGCGGTTTGATCAATATCATCAATATATATATATATATATATTTGATGGAACATTAACGGTTAAATTTCCCGATGCTAGCTGAGTTAATGAAAGTGTTTCAGCATCTTCAGTTTCTTCTGTGATATCGCTCGATATATTCATTGAGCCAGGGGTTTGTAAGGTTGCATCAATGTTATAAAACAAACCTGTGCCAGAACTGATATTTAAATCAGCACTACCATCGGCATTGGCTAATAGGTTCCAAGTGAGTGATGATGGGTAGTCGCTATCAGAAAAAAATTCACGCCAATTGCCATTCCCTATGCCTGCTGCAAAACCTCGCTGCACTAACATGCCGGTATATTCCCCGCTGATCGCAGTATTGCCGACTAGAGCCTCCTTAACACGAATAGTGACAATATCGTTATCGGTTAAACCCGCAGCATCTTTGGCGATTACTCGCACACTGAATTCAGTGCTATTGGTGGGTGCGGTAAAGCTAAGACTACTACTAGCCCCGTCAACAACTTCAGTAAATGCCTCTGGCCCCGATATAATTTTCCAGCTGTACGATACTGGGGTTCCAATAAGTGTTGTTGAAGTCAGTGTAATGCTGGCGCTCGTATTTACTTCTAAGTTATTACCGATGCTAATGGAAGGCGGAACAATATTGGTTTCTTCATCATTTGCTTTGCCATCGACAGTGGTTTGAATACCTTGTGCCTTGGTTAAATCTGCTCCGGTTAAAATACCTAAATCGATAGTGGCATCGATGATATCTTTAAACGTTGGCAGGTTAGTGCTGGATTTATAAATGATCTGACCGTTTTGAAAAGTCTGTGTATATTCGTTAAGAACTTGAGTCAGGGTTTTACTTTCGTCCGTCGCAATACGCTGGAAAGCTGCGTTAACAGCACCATAAAAATCATTACCCACGGATTCGTCATTAACAATATTCGATGCCCTTGTCGCGGTTAAGTCCACGGTGCTCGGTAATGACTGCACGGCCCGAATTTGATTATTGCCTTGCTTAATACGATTGTCGCCAATCGTTTCCGCTTCAATAAAACTGGCCGCTAAAGTGGTGAGAGCAGTGAGGTTAATAACACTGGAACCATTACTGGCAAATACCCCAGAACTTAATTCACTAATAGCGACTAGCTCAAAATCACTGGGCATAGGGTAAAAATCTGTCGAATTTATGCCAGCACCACAGCCATTAGGATCATCACACTGGATGAGTGCGCCATCATTATGACTTAATACGATTTTAACCGCACCCGAATAATCAGCGTAATCTTCGCTTAACAGCAGCTCGTATACCCCTTGGGAATTGGATGCCCCGGTGCCGATTGCGGTTGCCGAAAACTCACCACTTTCTAAAGGATAAACATTAATAGCCGCCCCTTGAGCGAGACCTTTAATGGCAAGCCCTGTAAGGCTAATTCGATCTACCTCGGCGACGGCTGCATCTGGCTCTTCATCTGGCGGCGGACTGCCACCATCAGAGCTTGAACTGCTAGAGCTACAGCCTAGGGAAACTAATAAAGCAAATGAGGAAATTGATAGAAAGCCAAGCTTAAGCAAACCCATGATGAGCTCCAGAGGGAGAAAGGTATTGCAAAGTATAGGAGAGGGTTTTAAAAGCTTTAATGCAAAAAGTCAGGTGAGGCAGCAAGGGCTATAACCTAAGCCCATGCCTTGATCCCCCTTTTACTCTAGCTGCCTAAATATCAATACTAATTTTATTAAAAAGGTAGTTCGTAACCATTTTTGATAAAGAATTTGGCAATATATTCTGCGCCTGAATAGCTTAAATGGTCATCATTATAATAAACAAAGCTACCGGCTAAAATAGGAGAACAGATGCCTTCACTGCAAAGAATATCATTAATACTAAAGCGTTTTACCTGAGGGTATTTTTTTTGTATTTGCTCAAAAGCGTTCAGATATAGTCGACTCTTATTTTTCAGTAGTACGCTATTAACCGTGCAATTCTCAAACTTATCCCGCGCCATAATATTACCGATAACACACTTTTCTACAGGGTAAGGGAATTCTGGAACTTGTTCTACTAGCACTGGAATAGCTCCGCTAGCCAGTATTGTTTGAATAGTTTTTTCTAAACGCGAGTAAAAAATGTCTTCTGCTGCTGTGCCATCACTCAAAGCCTTGAGCGCACCAGGATGTTTAGTGAATAAATTTTCACTATCGTTTGATAAATGCCCACTCCAGTATGCCGCGAGATAGACTTGCTTATAGTCTTTCTTCGATACCTCTTCGTACCAATGAATATTTTTTTCATAACAGTTTTTGTCTGTGTCAGAGTCTTGGTTGAAGTTATCTTCGCTGAGCAAAGGCATACAAGACGTTTTTGTAGACACTACCCCTGTTTTCCCTGCCTCGGCGCCAAGATGATTAAAAAATCTGGTGAAGTGCCTGCCGTGAGAATCGCCTATTAATAAGAACTCTTTTTCATCCTTATCAGCACCTATGCTGCATTGGTCAATATAGACGGCCTTAGCGCTAGATCCTCCTGATTCATGGCAAGATTTAGCGACTATGTACTCTCTATCTACGGAGTATTCATAGAAGTGTTTTGCCTCATTACCCCAAACAGAAAACCAAAGTTTTTTCTGCAATCCCATTTCAAAGGGAATGGACATAACAGCGGCCAGCAGCAAGGTCGATGGCAGCAGGCGATACAAGAAAAATACCTTAGGAGATTTTTCAACTCTAAAACGATAGCGCTGTTCTATAAATTTCCAGCTTGCATAGCTAAGCCCGAGTAATATTAGAAAATACAGAGCGTAGCTGAGCTCACTATTCAATAATCCGGATGCCTTGCCGTAAATCAATAGCGGCCAATGCCATAGGTATATTGAATAAGACAAAACACCAAGCCATACAATAGTTTTCACCGTTACGGCTTTTAGTAATCCTGGGTAGATATTATTGGCGGAAACTATCACTAATAAGGCACCAATACACGGCCAAAGAGCATTAATGCCAGGGAATACCGAGGCTTTACTGAGAGTAAACGCGGTAAATAAAATAATAGCGATACCGGCAAGGGTGAGAATGGTGCTCAATAGTTTTTGCTGGTTATTGGTCTTAATACCTAATAGCGCGGCCCATGCCCCAAGCAGTAATTCTGGCACTCTATATTGCAATAAAAAGTAGCTGCCGGACTCTTTGCTCAACGCAGACTTTTCACCAATATAAACACAGATTGCAATAACGACAAATACACAGATATGCAGCAAATAGCGGCTGAAATATTTAAGCAATACAATTAATAATATGGGCCATATAAAATAGAATTGTTCTTCAACGGATAGCGACCACAGGTGTAACAGAGGATTGCCGTTATTATCGCCGCCAAAGTAGTCGGTTCTGCGGGCGAAGTAGGTATTGCCTACATACACCAAGCTAAGAACGCCACTCTCTACTAAGGAGTGATACTCTTTTGGCGTTAAGTAAAATAGTCCGATTAAGGTGCTCACCGCGATAACCGCATACAGCACGGGCAATAATCGCCGTGCTCTATTTTGGTAGAAGCTTAATAATGAAAATTTATTATCAGTGATCGAGCGCTGAATATTAGATGTTATTAGATAGCCAGATATAACAAAGAAAACATCTACCCCAATAAAGCCACCGGAGAGGTACTTAGGAAATACATGGAAGATAACAACAAGGGCTACAGATAATGCTCTTAAAGCATCTATATCGGGACGATAAGCTTTCATTAGTATAAAAAACGGTCATTTAAAAAATGGAATTCTAATGGTGCTGGTTGCTGAGATCAATTGATCATTTGTACGTTAAAAGATTATTAGCTGTATTTACTGCAGGTTAAAACGCAAAAAGCCCAGCAAATGCTGGGCTTTCGTATGCTTTATAGCAAGGTCTGTCTAATAAGTAGACTTACTTATAAACAGGCAGTGTCGCGCAAAGTGCTTGCACCTTAGCTTTTACTTCAGCTTCAACAGCATCTGAAGAACCGTTTTCTAAAGCCGCAAGAACGTCACAGATCCAGTTAGTCAGATCGATACACTCAGCTTCTTTAAAACCACGGCTTGTTACAGCAGGGCTACCGATACGCAGACCAGAAGTAACAAAAGGAGAACGTGGATCGTTAGGAACAGAGTTCTTGTTCACAGTGATGTTAGCGCGGCCAAGAGCAGCATCAGCATCTTTACCTGTGTATTCCTTATCGATAAGGTCTACCAGGAACAAGTGATCGTCAGTACCGCCAGAAACAACTTTAATGCCACGGCTGATGAAAGTCTCTGCCATCGCTTGAGCGTTCTTAACAACCTGAGTTTGGTAAGCAACATAATCGTCAGCCATCGCTTCTTTGAAACACACCGCTTTAGCCGCGATTACGTGCATCAAAGGGCCACCTTGAGATTCAGGGAATACAGCAAAGTTAAGCTTCTTATTTAGATCTTCGTCATCGTTCGCCAAGATCAAGCCGCCACGTGGGCCACGTAGAGTCTTGTGAGTTGTAGTTGTTACAACATCAGCGATGCCAACTGGAGATGGGTAAACGCCTGCAGCGATTAGACCAGCAACGTGTGCCATATCAACGAATAAGTAAGCGCCAACCATGTCCGCGATATCACGGAAACGCTGCCAATCAACAACGCGGCTGTATGCAGAGAAACCCGCAACGATCATTTTAGGCTTATGTTCTTTCGCCAAAGCTTCAACTTGATCGTAATCGATCTCGCCAGTCGTTGGGTTCAAACCATACTGAACAGCGTTATAGATACGGCCAGAGAAAGATACAGATGCACCGTGAGTCAAGTGACCACCGTGAGCAAGGCTCATACCTAAAATGGTATCGCCTGGCTTACAAAGTGCCATGTAAACCGCACCGTTAGCCTGTGAACCAGAGTGTGGCTGAACGTTAGCGAACTTAGCGCCAAACAATTCTTTTGCACGATCGATGGCTAGCTGCTCGATCACGTCAACGTGCTCACAACCGCCGTAGTAACGCTTGCCAGGGTAGCCTTCAGCGTACTTGTTAGTAAGCTGAGAGCCTTGGGCTTCAATTACACGAGGGCTAGTATAGTTTTCAGAAGCGATAAGCTCGATGTGGTGTTCTTGACGAGCGTCTTCTGCTTTCATTGCTTCCCATAAAACTGGGTCGAAGTCGGCAATATTCATATCACGGCTAAACATACGGAGGTTCCTCGTATAAAGGGATCTAGAGTAATTTATGGGCCGCATTCTACATCAATCTGATCGCTCTGGCACTTGAAAAGCTGTCATTAAGATCATGACAGTTGTTCATTTGCATTTTATCTGGGGTAAATGGGGAGTATTGCAATTAAAGCTGACTGAATGGTCAGTTCTTCTGTTGGATATATTCCAGTAATTTTGGCTCAGGCAGCGGTTTGCTTAAATAGAACCCTTGAATTTCTTCACACTCAACCTGCTGTAAAAAATTTAATTGCTGCTCAGTTTCTACCCCTTCGGCAATCACCCCTAAACCTAGATTGTGGGCCATGGATATGATCGTGCGAGTAATCTGCGCATCATCGGCATTATTAGGTAAATTTCGAATAAAGCTTTGGTCGATTTTTAGCGTATCCACAGGGAACTGTTTTAAATAATTGAGTGATGAATAACCGGTACCAAAATCATCAATCGCCATACGCACGCCCATTGCGCGTAATTGAGACAAAGCCTCTAGCGTCCGTCCAAGATCATCAATGAGTATACTTTCTGTTAATTCCAATTCCAGCTGGCTTGGATCAATACCAGAATCGCGAATCACTTCTTGTACCAGCGGGATAAAATCGACCTGTTTAAACTGTCGCGCAGATACGTTAATGGCAATGCGATTAATCGCGATGCCTTGTTGTTGCCATTTTGCCATATCACTACAGGCCTGACGTAAGACCCATTCGCCAATTGGAATGATTAACCCGGTATCTTCAATGATCGGAATAAAATGGCCAGGAGAAATCATACCTTTGCTGTGGTGGTGCCAGCGTAATAACGCCTCTACCCCTTGCACGCTGCAGTCTGCCGAGGCGTATTGAGGTTGGTAGTAAAGTTCTAGTTCTTCGCGCTCAATGGCATAACGTAAATCGTTTTCCATCTCTAATAAATACACCGCCTTTTCATTCATTTCTTGATCGAAAAACTGCACCGAATTACGGCCAACATCTTTTGCGTGATACATCGCCATGTCAGAATTTTTTAATAACTCGGTAACTGTTTGGCCATCGTGTGGGAAAATAGCAATGCCGATACTGCCGGTTAAAAATAATTCTCTTTGCTCTATCAGAAAAGGCTGCTGCAGAGCATATAATATACGCTCACCTATTTTTACTGCTGTATTAGCCGCATCGTCTGCGGTTTTCTGGTCAGAGATAGCAATGGTGAATTCATCACCGCTCATGCGAGAAACAAGGTCTAGTTTTTTTATGCAAGCGCGTAATCTCGCCGCAACTTCTTGTAAGACTCTATCCCCAGCAGGGTGTCCCATTGAATCGTTAATCGGTTTAAAGCGATCAAGATCTAAGAATAATACCGCAATATGAGTATCGTTTTGTTGCGCAGCGATGACCATTTCTTCTAAGCGTTCATGCATTTGGCTACGATTTGGCAAGCCCGTAAGCGGATCGAAATAGGCGAGCTTATGAATGCGACGCTCAATTACTTTACGCTCAGTAATGTCTGAGACAATGATGATTAAGTTTTGTACCTTGCCGGAACGACTTCTGGTTGCACTAATTCCTGTCCAGCTGACACGTTCTTCACCATTTTTACGTAAAAAATGTACTTCACCTTGCCAGTAATTATCTGCAATTATGGCGCTGCCAACTTCGGTATAAAATTCGGCATTATGAAAGTTTTTATTAATAATATCGTCAGGTCTTAGGCCTTGAATTTCTGCTGATGAAAACTGGCTAGACTCATAAAATGCTGGGTTAGCATTAATTACGACCCCCTTGCTATCGGTTACTAATATCGCCTCGGTGCTATTATCAAAAACCTGTCCTGCCAAAAGCAGTTCACGTTCAATTTGACGTTCTTCAGTCACGTTACGCACGATGCCAAAAATACCTTCTAATGTATTATCTTCGTCGCGCAAATAGCTGGCTTGTACTTCAATAATTAATTCCTGACCACCTTTGTTTATAGCGGTGACATCCATTTTGAATATGACATCGCCATTGCCACGGCTAGAGCTCTGGGCATTTTTAACCGCTAATGAAATTCGCTGGCTGATTTTCTTTAAGTCACTACGGCTAAATATTCCATTAATGGCGCCTCTAAAAATTTCGTCAGGGGTATATCTCAGCATGGCGTAGATAGATGAGCTAATAAAGGTGAAGTTAAGTTGGGCATCAATTGCCCAAATAACATCATTTACATTTTCGGCTAGTAGACGATAACGCCGTTCATTTTCAACTAATAACTCTTGCGCCTCTACCTCTTCAGTTACGTCACGCACCGAGCAAATGTAGCGGCTGACTAAGCCATTGCTATCATAATCTAGCGAACTATTAGTAAAGCGAATTATTTTCCAATTACCGACAGAATCCCTTACGCGAAAAACTTCGGTAGTTGTTTCTTGTGGTTTTAATCTGCGAGTAGTCTTAACCATCTGTAACAGTTTTTCATTATCGTTCGGATGAAATTCTATATTCCAATCGGTTACTGAAGGGCTGCTAGGTTCGGGTAAACCAAAGTGTGCATTGATGCTGCTATTGCAGTACTCGATTTGTGGTAAAAGTGCTTTATCGACAGATAATACATAGATCATGTCAATAGTACGATCCATTATTTTTGCCCAAAATTGCTCTTGAATAAACAATTCTGAAGATGCACTTTCTTGCTCTGTAATATCAATAAAAGTAATTAATGCATTTTTATTAGATGCCGCGTGCAGACTTATATTTGTCCACAGAATACGGGGATTATTTTCAATGTCACTGATTTCTAGCTTAAGCTCACAGGCATTATCACCCGCTTTATTAGCTGCGATAATGGCATCTTTAATAATCTTTGCCTGCGGCGATATTAACTGAGGGAATATGTAGATTAGATGTTGTTGGTCGTCGGCATGAAACAGTTCTAGAGCGGCATGGTTGGCATTCAATATTGTTAACGGTTCGTCGTCTAGTTGATGCTCATCAGGTAGGCATAATACGCAGTGAGCAATAGCAGCTTCATCAAAAATGCCTTTGTAACGTGAACGACTTTCCTCTAATGCGCGTCGATTTATAACGGCATCGGTTACATCTCGAATAACCCAGACAACCCCAGATATTTTACCAGCCTCATACAGCAAGTTATAAGATTGCTCTAATATGAAGTCTTCGTTCTTAATGGTTAGGTGAAGCTCTCGTTGCTCTTCTTGTAGCAATTCTAATTCTTGATTACAGAGATCTTTTGACCATAAAGAATGCTCGTCTGGCCAAAGTTCAACCAAGGACGAGCCTAGAATTCGTTGATGGCCTAAGCGACTAAAAATTAACTCAGCTTTGGGATTACAATAGGTAATCATTTTATTGCAATCGGTGGTGATAATAGCTTCATCAATCGACATTAATGATTTTTCAGCACGCTGTTCTACCTGGCGGCGGGCAAAGACTTCTGTATTTCGCTTTCTGGTTATCGCGCGTAAGTAAAAGCGCAGCATTAATGCGACTGCAAAAAATACACAAAGGATCACTAGGCTAGGTAAAATAATATTCCACAGAGCATGGCGTAAGTAGCTGGGGCTTTTTATCGCTATCAGTTCCCAGGGAGTAGCCGCAATTTTTCGGCGATAGCTGATTTGATCCATAATGCTGTCTAAATCAACCGCACTTTGATCTGAGTGGTAGTGCTTTTCAGAAATAATGACTTCTTTTAGTTCTTGGTCATAAAGAGCAAGTTGGTAGCCATCGAAGCCACCGTTATAAATCATTTCTGAAAATTTATTAAAAGGGCGGCGCACGATAAAACCATATTGTTTATTATTATGTTCAAACCAGCTAATACTATAGAACCCACCCTGTTCACCATAGTAGTGGGCAAAAAAACGACTGTTGAGATCGGTGTTATTGACTGATTTTTTAATTAACAGTGATTCGTTTTGCGCGAGTAGTGGGCCGTGTTGAAATAGAAGGTCGCCTTTTCTATTAACCAGCATGTAGCCAGTAAGATTAAAAAAGGTTTTATCCATTTTCTGCTGAAGTCGAAGCTGATTATCGGAATTGCTCTGGCTAATCAGCTCAATTAGCTCGTTTTGATGGGTATGGGCAAATAGCTGATTAACATGAATAGACGCTTTTGAGGTGAGTGATGCTTGCACGACAAAGCTATCAACAGAGCGAACCATGTTGGTTTGGTAGTTTTCCTCGACATCATTCCATTGATTTGCGCTGTGTATGATAAGTACCAGCGATAAAAAGACAAAAAACACCACAAATATAGTGGTGAAAGACCTGTCTTGGCCAGACCCTTGATTTAAATCTTGAGCTGAGTTTGTATCCGTATTTTCCGAGAAGGCTGTTTTATTAGTATCTTTAGTGCCTTGCATGCGTTGGAAGCGATCCACTGTTATTATTACTACTTGATGAGTATAGAACGAAATCTGACAAATGCTCTACTTTAAAATAGTTTAAATAGAGTAAATTTTGCCGCTGAAATTGCTAATTGCCCGACTTTTCAGTAGTTTTACAAACATTCCACATTTGAATCAATATTTAACGGAGTAGCCTAGTGGCTCAATACGTATATACCATGAACCGGGTAGGCAAAATCGTGCCTCCTAAGCGTCAAATCCTTAAAGATATTTCATTATCCTTCTTTCCCGGTGCCAAGATTGGCGTATTAGGTTTGAACGGTTCTGGTAAGTCGACACTATTACGCATCATGGCAGGCATCGATACTGATATTATCGGTGAGGCGCGCCCGCAGCCAGACCTTAATATCGGCTACCTTTCTCAAGAGCCAGAACTGGATCCAAGCAAAGACGTTAAAGGTAACGTTGAAGACGGTTTACGCGAGCTAATGGATGCCAAAGAACAGCTTGAGCAAGTCTATGCCGATTATGCCGAGCCTGATGCTGATTTTGATAAGCTGGCGAAGAAACAAGGTCGTTTAGAAGCGATTATCGAATCACAGGGCGGTCATGATTTAGATCGTCAGATGGAAATTGCTTCAGATGCTCTACGTCTGCCACCTTGGGATGCGGATGTCTCTAAGCTATCCGGTGGTGAACGCCGTCGTGTAGCGCTTTGTCGTCTGCTGATGTCGAAGCCAGACATGCTGCTATTAGATGAGCCTACCAACCACTTGGATGCTGAATCGGTTACTTGGTTAGAGAAATTCTTAGAAGAATACCCAGGCACTGTAGTGGCGATTACCCACGATCGCTATTTCTTGGATAACTGTGCCGAGTGGATTCTAGAACTCGATCGCGGCCATGGTATTCCTTACGAGGGCAATTACAGCTCTTGGTTAGAACAAAAAGAAGCACGTTTAGCCGGTGAAGCTAAGTCGCAAGAATCGCATAAACGTACCATTCAGCGTGAATTAGAATGGGTTCGTTCCAACCCGAAAGCGCGTCAAGCGAAGAGCAAGGCTCGTATGGCAGCGTTCGAAGAGCTGAACTCAAAAGAGTTCCAAGCCCGTGCAGAAACCAGCGAAATCTACATTCCACCTGGACCGCGTTTAGGTGACAAGGTAATCGAATTTAATAACGTGACTAAGTCTTTTGACGGTCGCGTATTATTGGATGACCTTAGCTTAAGAGTTCCAGCCGGTGCCATTGTCGGTATCGTGGGTGGTAACGGTGCGGGTAAATCTACCCTGTTTAGAATGATCGCAGGCACAGAACAACCTGATTCTGGTTCAATCGAACTGGGTGAAAGTGTCAATCTAGCGTTCGTAGAGCAGCTGCGTGATCAGCTAGACGATGATAAAAGCGTATGGGAAGCGGTTGCTGATGGCGCCGAAACCTTCATGATCGGTACGCACGAAGTATCCACACGTAACTACATCGGGCGCTTTAACTTTAAAGGCGGCGATCAGAAAAAACGTGTGGGTGATTTGTCCGGTGGGGAACGTGGTCGTTTACAGCTTGCCTGTACTCTGCGCCAGGGTGCAAACGTACTGCTACTCGATGAACCGTCAAACGATTTGGACGTTGAAACCTTACGTGCCTTGGAAGAAGCGGTATTAGCTTTCCCAGGTACTGTGATGGTGGTATCCCACGATCGCTGGTTCCTAGACCGCATCGCAACGCATATTCTTGCTTACGAAGGGGATTCAAAAGTGAACTTCTTTGAAGGTAACTACACCGAATATGAAGCGGACCGTAAGGCACGTTTAGGATCCGATGCACAACCTAAGCGTATGAAGTATAAGCGCTTGGCATAATAACTAGTCTAATTAACTAGTGCGATCAGCGTAAAAAGTTGGCATGTTTGCACCTACGCAGGCATGCCAAACTAGCCCATTATGGTCTTATTCAATAATAGAATAATAAGATTAAGGGTTCCCCACCATGACTCAAACCAGATCTCAAGTCGAAATCAAACCTCGGCACATGTCCTTTCCTTTTTCTGACCTGCAAGAAAAGTTTTTTTGGGGTGGCAACTCAGTAATGAGTGTTTTTGCTGGTGCTTTGTCCTCAACCTTCCCACCAGGCGAAGGCGAGTTTATTGAATCGGTGCGAAACTATCGTGATCAAGTCACTGATGAAACTCTTAAGCAGCAGATCAAAGGTTTTATTGGCCAAGAAGGCCACCACAGCCACCAGCATAAGCAAGCTAACATTGCGCTTGCCGAGTTAGGTATCGATGCAGTCCGCTTAGAGAATCATTTAGCAAGAGACCTAAAAAAGTTAAAAAAACGTAAGTATTTCACTCCAAAGTTTCGTTTAGCCATGACCGTCGGCATGGAACATTTAACCGCGATTATGGCAGAGCATATTTTAACTAAGCCTGAATCTTTAGGTGAATTAAACGATACTGTGAAAGAACTTTTATATTGGCATGCGGTAGAAGAAATTGAACATAAAGCTGTGGCTTTTGATGTCTTTATGCTGTGTGAAAATGATCAAAAATACCTACGCAGAATCTTACGTTTAGTCACTGTGTTATTCACCCTACGCATTGCTTGCTACATGGTCGCACTATTATTTTGGGCGCGGAAAATGCCTTCTTGGAAAGATATAAAAGGTTTTTGGTCTTTTATGTTTAATAAAAAGATCGGTTTAATACCAGGTATTCGTAGCAACTATAAAGATTATTTCAAACCAGGTTTTCACCCCTGGGATCACGCTAATCAAGATCTAGTCGAACTGTGGAAAGAGAAAATGTATCGCCCAGAACACGACCTAGGCTTGCAGCGCTCTCAAGCTAAAGAGAAAGCTAAAGAGCAGCAAAACTTAAATGATGGTTTGCCTGCATAAGGTTTAGCACAGATAAAAATAAAAAATGGGTGAGTATTATGAGTTTAGAAGTAGATTATGAAGTCGTTATTATTGGTACCGGTTTTGCCGGTATTGGTATGGCAGTTAAATTACAGCAAGCGGGTATTAACTCATTTAAATTGATCGAGCGCAGCGATGAAGTCGGCGGTACGTGGCGTGACAATACCTACCCGGGTTGTGAGTGTGATGTGCAATCACACCTATATTCATTTTCGTTTGAACCAAAAACAGATTGGTCAAAAAAATATTCTACGTGGCATGAAATTCGTGACTATATTATTGCCGTTACCGATAAGCATAATATTCGCAAAAAGATTCAATTCAATACCCGCTTAGAAGGCGCGACGTTTGATGAAAATAGCGGCACCTGGTTAGTTAATCTATCAGATGGCAGCAAACCAAGAGCACGCTTTGTTATTACCGCCGTTGGCCCACTAAGCAACCCAGCAATACCAGAAATTAGCGGCAAAGAATCTTTTAACGGTGCTATTTTTCACAGTGCGCAATGGGATCATAGCGCCGATCTTAAAGACAAAAAAATTGCCGTTATTGGTACCGGGGCTAGCTCGATTCAATTTGTACCGCGTATTGCCAAAGATGCTCAGACAGTAGAACTCTTTCAGCGTAGCGCGCCTTGGATTTTACCCAAGCCAGATCGTAAAATTCACAGCATTGAAAAAGCACTTTATAAATATGTCCCAGGCTGGCGTTTAGCCCATCGTGCTTCTTTATATTGGGCTAATGAAATTTCATTGCGTGGTTTTCTAAAAGAAAAATCTTGGATACGTTCTTTGGCGGAGTGGGGCGCGACCAAGCACATTCATCACCATATTAAAGATGAAGAACTGCGTAAAAAACTAACCCCTAATTTCCGTTTTGGCTGTAAGCGCGCGTTACTATCTAATGAATACTATCCCGCACTGGCCCGTGAAAATGTCGATGTGATTGATAGCGGCATCGAGCGTATTACTGAAACCGGCATCATCGATAAACAAGGCAAGGCTCACGATGTTGATGTGATCATTTGGGGGACAGGCTTTAAAGTTGATGAACCGTTAATGGGCATCGATGTCGCAGGTATCAACGGCCAAGACCTTAATGCCGTGTGGAAAGATAACGGCTTTGAATCTTATTATGGCACCACCGTTGCCGGCTTCCCCAATGCCTTCATCTTGGCAGGGCCTAATACCGGTATTGGCCATACTTCCCTCGTGGTGATGATAGAAGCGCAATACAGCTACATCATGGATGCGATCAATAAGGTTAAGCAACAAGACATCAAATACATCGATGTGAAAGAAGCGGTACAGACTCAATTTTGCCAGACGATGCAAGATAAAATGGTGGGTACAGCTTGGACATCGGGCTGTAATAGCTGGTACCTGTCTGAATCTGGCAAGAACTTCACCATCTGGCCAGACTTCACTTACAACTATATTCGCCAGACTCAGCGAGTTAATTTAGGCGATTATACCGTGGTTAAATTCGACCAGTTCACAGCAATCGATACAGCTATCAGTATTTAACAACCAATGATCTGGTTTTGCCCACGTTTGTATTATTCTTAGCTAGACTGATAACTAGCTAAGAATAATTGGAGTGAAAACTAATGCCTGATCAAAACCTTGAGAATACCCAAGACCATCGACGTTTCCAACGTATAAACTTTGTTGATGCGGTGCAAGTTATCAGTGAAGATATCGAGGGAGCAGAAGCTTCTAGCTGGGAAGCCCAGTGTATTGATATCTCCATGCTCGGTATGTTGCTTGAAGTCCCCGCTGGCTTTCCATTGGTCGTAGGCACGCCATTTGAAGTACAGCTTATCTTAGCGGAAGACATTATGATCGAAATGCCATGCACCCTGGTTCATGTTGAAGACAAGCATGCAGGCTTCCGTGCAGAAAAAATGTCGATTGATAGCCTGACTAACCTACGTCGCTTATTGGAATTAAACCTTGCCGATAGCACTGAGGTTGAACGCGAGCTGCATGAGTTAATTAAACAGCCCGCTTGATTAACCAGGCTGTTTTATTGTCTGCTTGCTTAAATAGCTTCTAAGGCCTGGCTGATTTTTTCAACTCCAACAATCTGCATGCCTTTAATTCCACCTTTAGGAATATTCGCCTTCGGTACAATCGCACGAGTAAAACCGTGCTTAGCGGCTTCTTTCAAACGCTCTTGGCCAGAAGGCACAGGGCGAATTTCCCCCGATAAACCCACCTCACCAAAAACAATAAGATCTCGCGGTAATGCCTGATTACGGAAACTGGATAAGGTTGCAATTAACAAAGCTAAATCCGCAGCAGTTTCGCTAATTTTTACCCCACCGACAATGTTAATAAAGACGTCTTGATCACCTAAATGCAAACCACCATGGCGATGCATTACCGCCAGCAACATGTGCAGGCGATTAAAGTCCCAACCAACAGCGACGCGACGGGGATTATTCATGCTGGATTCATCGACTAGCGATTGCACTTCCACCAATAGCGGTCGTGTACCTTCCCAGACCACCATCACCAAACTGCCAGCAGCAGGTTCTTCCGAACGCGATAAAAAGATAGAACTAGGATTCTTAACTTCCTTAAGCCCCACATCTAACATGGCAAAAACACCCAGCTCATTCACCGCACCAAAACGGTTTTTAATGCCGCGTAAGGTGCGGTAACGGCTATCGCTTTCACCTTCGATCATTAATGACGCATCAATGATGTGCTCCAATACTTTTGGCCCTGCAAGATTACCGTCTTTGGTCACGTGGCCGACTAGGAAGAGCACTGTATTAGTTTGTTTAGCAAAGCGCGTCAGGTAGGCAGAACATTCACGAACTTGGGTTACACTGCCAGGAGCCGACTCGACCCCATCCATATTCATCACCTGAATCGAATCAATTACGATGACTTTCGGCTGTTCTTTCTGCGCGACGCGAGTAATCGCTTCAACGTTGGTTTCCGATAGCATCTGCAAATTATTCATCGGCAGTTTAAGACGCTGAGCACGACGGGCGATTTGCTGTAGGCTTTCTTCACCACTGATATACAGGGTCGACATGCTCTGCGCGAGATAACACATTACTTGCAATAGTAGCGTCGACTTACCCGCACCTGGATGGCCACCAATTAGAATGGCCGAACCAGGCACTAAGCCACCGCCTAATACACGATCAAACTCTTGCATGCCGGAAGAAAAACGCGGTACTTCAGCCAGATTAATTTCGGCCAGCTTATGTATCTTGCCCGCTTCTTCGCCATTACCGGCATAACCTTCAAACTTAACATCGCGGGTTGCGGCTTTGGGACTGGATGAGACGACAAATTCAGAGAGAGTATTCCACTCTTTACATTCGGTGCACTGACCTTGCCACTTAGTATGTTCTGCGCCGCATTCGTTGCAGACGTAGGCTGTTTTTTTCTTCGCCATTTTTGATTCAGCTTCGCTAACAATATTGGCATCAGAATACCTTAGCTGCGCTTGGCTGGGTAATGGTTTATCGGCTATGGGGAAATCTAATGATTGTCGACAATGACAGCTAATAGCCTTATTGCTAATATCATTGCCAATACCGTAAAAAATATAAAATACTTCAACTATAAAAAGACAGGAACAAGGCATGAAATTAGAAACTCAAGCAATCCACGCAGGCTTTGAAGACGATCCAACCACACGCGCAGTGGCCGTGCCTATTTATCAAACGACTTCTTATAGCTTTCGTGATACCCAACATGGCGCAGACCTGTTCGATCTAAAAGAGCCAGGTAACATCTATACCCGCATCATGAACCCAACCAACGACGTGCTAGAAAAGCGTGTGGCTGAAATGGAAGGCGGTATCGGTGGTCTAGCGTTTGCCTCAGGTATGGCAGCAATCACTGCAGCGATACAAACCGTTGCTCGTGCGGGCGATAACATCATCAGTGTTAGTCAGCTGTACGGTGGCACCTATAACTTCTTCGCTCACACACTGCCGAACCAAGGTATCGAAGTGCGCATGGCGCAAGGGGATGATATCGCTGCGCTAGAAGCATTGATTGATGACAATACCAAAGCCTTGTTTTGTGAATCTATCGGTAATCCAGCGGGTAACATCGTCGACATTCAAGCCTTGTCTGATATGGCGCACAAACATGGTATACCGGTGATTGTGGATAACACAGTAGCGACGCCAATTCTTTGTCGTCCGATCGAACAGGGTGCCGACATTGTTGTTCACTCATTAACCAAATACATTGGCGGCCACGGTACATCGGTTGGCGGCATGATTGTCGATTCGGGTAAATTCCCTTGGAAAGACCACCCACGCTTCCCAACGTTTAACCAACCAGATCCGTCTTATCACGGTGTGGTTTATGCCGATGCCTTTGGTCCTGCTGCCTTTATCGGTCGTGCGCGCGTTGTACCACTGCGTAACATGGGGGCAGCGATTTCACCGTTTAACTCGTTCATCATTCTTCAGGGTTTAGAAACGTTAGGTCTGCGTATGGAACGCCATACTGAGAATGCACTGAAAGTTGCCAAATACTTAGCCGCGCATGACATGGTTGAGTGGGTTAACTACGCAGGTCTAGAAGGGGATAAGTACTTTGAGCTAGCGAAGAAGGTTGTGGATGGTAAGCCATCCGCTATCTTGAGCTTTGGCATCAAAGGTGGCGAAGCGAACGGTGCTAAATTCATCGATGCCTTGTTAATGATTAAGCGCCTAGTGAACATTGGTGATGCCAAGTCACTTGCCTGCCACCCAGCCAGTACGACTCACCGTCAGCTAAACGACGAAGAGTTAAAGTCGGCGGGTGTTAGCCGCGAGATGGTTCGTATATCTGTGGGTATCGAACACATTGACGACATCATCGCTGATATCGAGCAGGCACTTACTGCTGCTAAGTAAGCTTCGGTAAATAGGCTACTGCAATATGCTGCCTAGCTGATAATATAGCGCTCACGATGTTCATCAATCTGGTCATCGTGCAGCGCTATTTTTTTAATTATTATTTATACACACATAGGTATCGCCATGTCGTTTGGGCAATTCATCGCACTCGCCAGTTTCATTTTATCGGCAGGAACTATCGCCCTGACTTACTGGGTAGGCATCGCGCAAGAAACCGTTGAAGTGTGCAATCCGTTTTTAGTCGGTTGTACCGATATTACCCATACTGGCTTAGCAGGGTATGCGGGTTTTATCTTCCGTGGCGGCTTAGTCAGTGGCTGTGTATTTATTTTAGTCTGGTGGCACTGCATGCGCGTGTGGCTACAGCCGAGTATTCAAACCAAAGCCAGCCGTATCAATCTTAATTTTATGACCTTCTTCGGAATGTTAGCAGCGGTTGGTTTAATTGTTGGCACCGCCGTATTGGCTCCGACAGAAGAACAGGTTTTATGGTTTCCTCATGTACGGGGCGCTAATATTTTCTTCCAAGGCATGCTATTAGCGTTATCGTTTAACTATTATTTGATTTGGCGCGGGCGCAAAAGTGGTTTGTTAGATGTTCCTACGTTTAAAATTAAGAGCATCTTGTTTGTTTTGATTTGGATCGTACTCATTGGTTTTGTCGCTAACTCGATTGGCGAACAAATGAAACGCGGCACTAAAATAGCCGAGTGGTGGGCAACCTTGTTTATCTGTCTGTATTTCTTAAGTTCTTACTGGGATTGGAAAAAGATCAAGCTACAGATCGCCGAAAGCTAGTGACAAGCGAACTAATAAAAAGAGGGCTACAAAACAAGTTTGATAGCTACCCCAAAGATGCGAAAGCAGTCTTGTTACAAGTGCGGTCTTTAATCCTAGGGATCGCTCAGCAGCAAGATTTAGGGGTTGTAGAAGAAACCTTAAAATGGGGCGAACCAAGCTACCAAGTCAAAGGCGGTAGCGCAGTGCGTTTCGACTGGAAAGAGGAAACCCCGCAGCAGTACTACCTATTCTTTAACTGCAAAACCAAGCTGGTGGATACCTTTCGCGAGTTGTATTCAGGCGAGCTTGAATTTCAAGGTAATCGTGCGATTGTACTAAATCTAAATGAACCCATTCCTATTGCGATAGTGCAGCACTGTATTGAGTTGTCTTTGAACTATAAAAGCATTAAACACCTGCCATTGCTTGGAGCATAGCGTTATGCAAAAATTCCAAAAAGCTATTCTAGCTATTCTCACATTAGTGCTTCCTGGAGTGGCTTACGCAAATGCAGGCCTACCGATGTTGTTTTTGGCTATGCCAGCACTTTTAATTTCATTGCTGCCAATTATCGCGATTGAAACCTTTTATATATCAAAAGGTCTGGATCTTACTATTGGCCAATCACTTAAAGTAGTCAGTGTTTCTAATGCGGTCTCAACCGTTGTAGGTATTCCTCTTACTTGGTTCTTATTGGTCTTGATTCAAATGCTTACTGGTGGTGGCGGTGCGTACGGGCTTGATTCTTTCATGGGTAAAGTATTGGCTGTTACTTGGCAGGCACCATGGCTGATACCTTATGAGAAAGATCTAAACTGGATGATTCCACTTGCGGGATTAGTATTGTTAGTCCCGTTCTTCTTTGCCTCATGGTGGTCTGAGCACTTTGTTGCAAAGAAAATGTTAAAAACCCTTCCATCAGCCAGTATTAAATATAAGGTGCGTAACGCAAATCTAATTACATACCTTATGCTGGCAAGCTGGCCAATAGGATTTTGGATACTCAATAGTGTCATCAAATAAGCGATTAAATGGATAACGTATGAATAATAATGTAATGAACATAAGTATCCGCAATGAAAAAGTAAGTGATATTCAAAGCATTCATCAACTCACCGCAGCTGCATTTCTTGACGCGCCACACACAGACCATACAGAACAGTTTATAGTGGATGCACTGCGCAAATCAGGCTTACTAACAATTTCACTCATTGCCGAAGATGCAGGTAATGTTGTTGGGCATGTCGCCGTTTCCCCCGTCTCTATCTCTGATGGAACTACTAGTTGGTATGGTTTAGGCCCTATCTCTGTCTCTCCTAACGAGCAAGGAAAAGGCATTGGTTCAGCGTTAATGGAAGCAGCAATTTTAAATCTTAAAGAATTGAATGCTGATGGCTGTGTATTGCTAGGAGAACCTGATTATTATCAGCGTTTTGGTTTTAAATCAATGAATGGTTTAGAACTTCCTGATGTACCAGCTGAATATTTTCAAGCTCTAATGTTTTCAGGGGACCTACCTCAGGGAAACGTTACTTACCATGAATCTTTTTCAGCAACGAGCTAGCATAAAACTCCTCTTCTTAGTCGTATTTACTCTATAAATACGGCGCTATTTTATTACTCATATTCCCTAATAAACTAAAATTAACACAGTATTTAAACATTATTTTTAAATTACTGGTGGCGCTTATGTTTGCTGTAGATTTTGAAGGTAACGATCAACTCGCGGATGAAATCACAACACTTGCAGGTCAGATTAATGCGGCTAATTATCGGTTTTTAAAATTACTTGCTGAGTTCGATAGACGAGAAGCTTGGGAGGGTGCCGGTATTCGTTAAGGTGCTTACAGAATTAGGCGATCGTTTGGTGGCTGACTCTTCAGAAGAAACAGAAGAAGAAAAACAGCTAAGCATAGAACCAGAAATAGTTACCGCGGTAACTTCTTTTCCTCAACGTCGGGCAGATGCGTTGGTGGCGATAGCAGAACATTATTTGGCAACGGGCTCTGGTGATGCCGTTAATTTAAAAGCCTCTGATCGCTGTCAGCTGATAATGCATGTACATTCTGGAATAGGTACGGGTAGTTTGGATGCTGATCCTGGTGCGAACTTAGACGGGAAGTGGTTACTACCTGATGCGGCGAGACGTTTGGCTTGTGATGCTAGCTTACGGCTGGTTAAGGAGGATGAATACGGCAATGTGTTGGATATTGGCCGACGTTCACGGATTATTTCGAGTGCTATGTCTAGGGCGTTATCGATTCGTGATAGGGGTTGCCAGTTTCCGGGGTGTTGTGAATCACGCTATGTCGATGGGCATCATATAAAGCACTGGGCCGATGGTGGTGAAACCAAGTTGGATAATCTAGTGACTCTGTGTCGACTCTCTTATAAATCAATAGGATCATGGTGAGCTGCATAAAGGGAATTACTTTTTATGTTTGAAACCTAAAACAGATACGGTTCAGCGTTTTGGCGATCGCTTGTGTTTTTCCAAAGTGGATCGTTATTTTGATGCGCCGTTTAATAGAAGCGATGACTTCGTTATTGCGGCCAACCCTGCAAAGTTTACCTGTGCTGGTTGTGATACTACGGTATTAGAAAAGGCATTGCTGCCTGCTATCTATCACTCGATTAATGCAAAGACAGCGGTTACCGGTTGGCAGGGTGAATCTATGGATTTGAGTATGGCGATTGATGGACTGATTTATAAAAGGGCAAAGGCGCATGATATTAGTATTGGTAAGCAGGGTAGGTTATGGTGAGTTAATCTGATATCGAAACAGGGATGGCTGTATGATTTTTAAAGGTTCGTGCAACTGTAATCGATGGCAGGTCGAGGTTGAAGTTACAAAGCCACTGGGCGACTTTAATCCACGTTCCTGCGATTGTGACTATTGTAAAAAATCCCCCTCAGCGATTATTAGCGATCCTAATATGAAGGTGGATTTAGTTGGTAGTGAATTTACGATTAATAAAAATGGCGATAAATTAGCAAGTTTTTATTATTGCGATTCCTGCGGCGATTTATTGGCCGTAGGACGTACTTTCAATAATCAATTGCGCGGTGCTGTTAATGCCAATCTACTTCGTGATTCTGATCAGCTTGGCCAAACAATTGAAATTCAGCCGCGGCTATTAAGCGCTGACGAAAAACTAGATCGTTGGGGGAAGCTATGGGGCCAAGTAAATGGCATATAGAAATACGAATAGAATCAATTTAAGATTTCTTTGTGATGGGGATAAAGATGGGGTTTTTGATCTTCTTCAAAATTCAAAGGTTATGACTCATATCGGCCCTAGGCGGGCACTAACTGATAACGAAGTATTAGATTGGATTAATACTGAATTAGTTAGTCCTAGTAGGTTCGTTGTAGCATCTAATGAATCAGATGAGCTAATTGGGTTTTGCGGAGTAAAAGAAATTAATGGAGTATTAGATTTCGGTTACTTTCTTCGAGAGAAATACTGGAATCAAGGCTATGCTACTGAAGCTTGTAGAATGGCTCTATTAAAATCATCCTCCACGATGAATGTGGACGACATAGAAATTTTTATCGCTTTAGATAATTATGCTAGCCGAAATGTAGCAACGAAGTTGAATTGGTTAAGGTTTGCTGGCATCAACAAAAATGGTGAGCAAGGACATCTTTATAAAGTAAAACTGGCTTGAATAATCAGAATTAATAGTAAGGAAGCTCAATGAAAGCAAAGGTAGCGGTGTTTGGTACACTTAGATTTCCAGAAAATCGTATGGCGGAAGTTATGCCTCATTTAAAAACTTTGGTAGATCATACGTATAAAAATGATGGCTGTATTGCCTACGATGTAGCGGAAGATCCCTTTGATTCAGGCTTAATTCGTTTCTCTGAATTGTGGCCTGATCAAGTGAGTCTAGATAATCATCTAGTGGCTCCACATATTGAGCCTTGGCGGACTGCTGCGAAGCAATGTGGATTAATAGCTCGTGAATTTACTGCTTATGAAATATTAGAATCTCGTGCAGTGTGATTGAATGACAAGTGCGAACGCTAAATATAGTGTTTGCAGTATCAAAAACAGGGATGGTTGTATATTAGGAGTGTATGTTTAAAATTATTTTTACATGTGCAGGTTTAAGTTTATTAGTCTGGTTGGCCGCTATTCTTACTCTGTGTATATATGGAGGTTGTAGTAGTGACCCAAGTAGTTATTTATTAAGCTTACTGGGATTTTTAGCTACGGGGGCTGTGGCTGGACTCTTGTTATCTGGTTATTCTTATCGAAAAATATCAAGGATTCTACTTTTGATTCCTGAAAGTATTCTATTGATTTTATATTCAGTCATAACGTCTATTTCATTCATGCCGCTGAAGTCAGATAATGAGTTAGATTATTATCTGATCTCTATCGTTGCCCTCACTTCATTTCTCGGAATTAAGTATGCTCAAAGTTTGCTTGGGGATATGAAAATGTATACTAAATTGATAATCACTATTATGTACTTGATTGTATTAGTCGCTACCTCTGTATTCATCATGGTAATTTTTTGGCCCATCATATCCATAATGCTCGCGTTATACATCGGAGTTCTTTCTTTTGGGTGGCTTATTATCGTGCGAATTCGAAATGAGAATAGATTAGAATGAAAAAAATAGCCGTCTTAATCTTTATTACTCTTCTTTTTGGTCTTGGTTATCTTTACTGGCTTAATGATCAGCAGTGGCGAAGTACAATCCCCATTGAATTGGTATTAGGCAGTACAGAATACAGTAATAGCGATCTACAAGGGTTGACAGAATCATGTGGCGTACACGTCTTTGAACTCAACCAAGTAACGATTAATAAAATAAATAATGAAGGTTTAAGTTTTCTAAATACAGCAAAGCAAGCAAGGGGATATACGGATTACTACTACTCCTATGACGAGTGGTTTAAGACACCAAGGAAAGATTGGAAAAGACCTGAAAACTGGAGCTATGAATTAATGTGCTCAAGGTTGTCCACTGAATTACAAGAGATACTCATCAACAGCGGCCAAAGTGAAGGCTCTTTCTACTCGCATGGACAAGAAAAAACCTTAATGGTTATACCTAAATACAAACTCATTGTTTTAACTCATAATGGCTAAACAGAATCAAAGCTGTACACACTTCCCATCTCCATATTTCTTGCACATTTCATCAGTAGACTATAACTATTTTTTTAACTGAAAATTCATCGATTTTTTCAGCACGATCGTACCTAGGTAAAAGTTGTTATTAAGTACTGGCTCACAAACTTTTATAGCAAACATACTCAACCATTGCTCGAAAATACAATGTGCGCTGATAATACAGCTCGAACAAAAAGGAGTAATCGGGATGTTATCTTTTTCAAGGCTGAAGCCAGTACTTAGTGCAGTTTTATTCTCTATATTTTTATCTTCATTTTTAACGGCCTGCAGCGATAGTGGAAGCGGCGGTAGCGACAATACCGCCCCGATAATAGATGACAGCGCCGAGGGAGTATTAAACGGCATTCCTGAAAATTTCGTCGCAGTCACCCTGTCGGCAACAACAAGCAGAGTGAACTGGCAGCAGCCAACTCTAGATAGCGAAGCCGTTGTTAGCTATTCAGTTTATCGTAATAGCACACTGGTTGGAGAAACAACCGAAACCGCTTTTTACGATTCTGGGCTTTCTGCCAATACCAATTATTCCTATTATGTTAAAAGCCAATTCTCAACTTCAGAAAACAGCGTAGCGTCTAATGTCGATAGCATTAAAACCCTGATCTCTGATGATAAATCTGGGCTACAAAACGGTGGACTTGTGCGTACTGGCCAAGCCGCATTTTTTGACAGCTGTGGTACAGAAGAATTTCGCGGCCGCCAATTTACCATTGAAAATATTGCAGAAGACGAACTTGATGCTTGCCTAACTAACATATTCGCTTTTCATGATTACTCCTTGGCCGATGGCCTTGAAGATATGCAGGCCTTTGTCGCACGTCTACGTCGACAAGAAGATCTGGCCCTAATCGAATTAGGCAAACGTTTATTTCACAGTAAAACCCTGAGTAAAAATAATGATGCCTCATGTTCTTCTTGCCATCACCCAGCGATCAGTTGTGGTGGCGACGGCCTGTCTTTGCCGATTGGGGTAAATGCTTTACAGCCTGATTTATTGGGCCCAGGTAGAAGCAATGGTAATGCGGTACCTTCGGTAGGTCGACACTCGCCCCATATTTGTAACTCGGCTTTATGGCTGCAAAGTATGTTTTGGGATAAGCGGGTAAGCATTAGTGAATCTAATAGCGTAACCCCGAGTGGCACGGTTTCCATCAATGAAGTTAGAACACCTGATCGTATAATAACCGATGCCGTTAATGACTACGTCAATACCCATACCGACCAGATGGATCCATTGAAGCTTTTGATGGCGCAGGCGCACTTTCCCGTTTCTGCCACTCACGAAATGGGCGACTCTGAAAACTTTGCCTCAGATGCCGATTATAGAGATCACCTAGCAAGCAAACTTGATCAGCGTTGGGATGAATACTTTATTGCCGCGTATGGCTCGAATGAAAAAAACTTTACCCTTATCGCCCGAGCGATCGCCGCTTATCAGGCGTCATTTGTATTTATAGATAACCCTTTCTTTAACTATTTAGCAGGGCAGCAGCAAGCCTTAAGTGCCGATGAAAAACGCGGGGCGATTTTGTTTTGGTCTAGCGAGTCGGGCTGCTCGAATTGTCATGACGGAGTATTTTTCACACCAGAAGTTACCCGTGGTCCGCTTTATCCACAATATGGGCCCAATGCCGTTGCGGATGGCTCGGGTAATGAGTCTGATGATGGCAGCCCTGATAAAAACCAATTCAGAATGCCAAGCCTGCTGAATGTTGGATTAACCGCGCCTTACGGTGATAAAGGGGGATTCCAAACTCTAGAGCGTATTGTTCATCATTACGATCATATTCAGACATCACTGGAAGAATTTTATAATAGTGAGGTGTGTGCGCTAGAACAGTTTAAGCATTTAACCGCCGAGCAGTGTGTTGATCTTGTTAATGGGGGTGATGACTACATACTAGAACTCAATCGTGCCCAGATAGAGGCTGCGAATGGTGTGGGTGCTCCTGGGCCTGCGCCACGAGGTTTTACCGATAACGAAATAGGGTATTTGGTTTCGTATCTTAAAAGCTTGTCCGACCCCAGTGCTGTTGCAGGTAGCCCTGAAATTAACAGTTTGATTCCAACACGCGATGGAGGGCCAGATGGCAATCAGTTGGATGCTGTTGACGAAAGTGGAGCGCCGTTGTAATTCGTGTTCTTATTCTGGTCTTCGATATCGTAGAGTCAATCGCAATGGTTACAGCGGACTTGTTCGAATACGGTATCAAGATCAGCCTCTTCCTGTATAAAGTCCAGAACTATGCGTAAAGCCTTACCTTCATCGTCGAGACTGTATTTCTCAGCCATCTGTTTTAACCAAGTGATTTGGTCATCAATGAGTTCGACTGAATAGCTGGTTTTAATGCCGCCCATTTCGTATCTCCTGTATGTTTTTCATACAATGAGTATGGGTCTAATCGGATGGAATGCAAACGAGCATGATGGGTGCTTTAAGTGACCGCCCGTAATACCAAAGCCGTTAAACTCTGAACAAGATCATCGTGTTCATGCTCGTGATCTTTCTTCAACGGCCCAACCAAAGACTCCGCCAATAGTCCCACCAAAGCCGCCGCCGTAATCTGACAATTCTGTGCAACAAACTCACCCCGCTGAATACCCAGCGCAATCACATCTTCAAAAATTTCAGCGTAAGCAAAACGATAACGCAAACGCTCTTGCTCAACCCTAGGATCAACAGGTTCAGCAATCAGGGCATACGCCAACGTTCTACCCAATAGCGCACGCTGAGCAAAGGTCTCGACCGCCGCGGTTAACTTATCAGCCGCCGTCTTACCACACCCTAGATCCTGTTTATTGGACGCCTGAGCAACCGCCGCCACCTCACGCTCGGTGGCATAACGAAATACCTCAGCCACCAACTCCGACTTATTAGGAAAGTGACGATAAATCGTGCCCGACGCCACCCCAGACTCCTTCGCCACCGCACTCGCCGAAGCCGCCGCAAAGCCACCTTGCTGCACCAAACGGCGCGCCGCCTTCAGCAAACGTAAGCGGGTATCGGCCTTTTTAGCCAAGGTATGTTCGGTTTCGCGATAAGCCAATGCAAAGCTCCTAAAGATGTGAATGCTAGTTCATTTGTTAATAAGTGAACCATGATTCAGTTGTGTGGGCAATGGGCGCTTGGTTTCCATTTGAATAGCAGGGGAGCGAATGTTCGGTTAATACGATATATAGGAGATAAATGAATAGAGGGCTAAATTCTGTCGTTTGACAGGATAGTCAGGCGAATGTAGTGTTGTGCGAATTATTAACAGGGATTGTCGGATGATTTCAAAAAAGGTTTCTCTTTGTTCGTCTTTCCCAGATATATGGGATTATGTGACATCGTGTCGCATAACTCCTTGTGATATTACTCAAATAAGGAGTTTTTGTGAATCTGATAGAGTTAAAAAATTTCAAGCGCTTTCAAGATATTAATATTGAAATTAAAGAAAAAGGATTAACACTTGTTTCAGGTGTTAATAACTCTGGGAAGACAAGCATATTGCATGCTCTAGCAGTATGGGAATACGCAAAAATTCTACTAATAAATTACCGTGGATATGATTCATTATTGAAAGATTTTGATGTAAGTAAACAAGGATTAGGTATTGCAACAGAATCTTTTTTGCCAATAAGTATTCCCTCAGTTAAATACTTATGGAAAAACCAAAAAACAAATGGTTCCTATGATCTAAAGATTAAAGTCGGTTGGGAAGATCAAGGTGAGAGTTTATTCTTAGAACTTGCATATACGCTCAATGGTAATAATTTCGCTATAAAAAAATCTCATTCTAATATTAAAGAAGAGCATAAAATTCCAACAATTGCTTATTTGCCACCATTTGGCGGAATGGATACTAATGAAGCTTGGTTATCTATTGCTGATAGAAGAAAACTTATAGGCAAAGGACAAGCAGGATCAGTAATTAGAAATTTATTATTGGACCTTCATGTTTCACATGAAAAAACGATACAAGTAGAAAAAGATAAGAAATTTCCAGGTAAGAAACGCCTTTATCTAGTAGATAAGGAATACCTTGAAAAAATAGATACTGAGTGGCGACAATTGAAAAGGATTTTAGCAGAAGTATTTCATGTAAATTTATATGTACATGATTTTGATAGTAAATTCCATAATTTTATAAACATAGATGTAGTCGACCTTAAATTAGATCCAAAGACTGATAAAAAAGAGCGTGATAACACAAGTAAAAGAGACTTAATGGTTGAGGGAAGTGGCTTCCTTCAGTGGATCAGTGTTTTCGCTTTAGCATTAGATAAAAATAATGACATTTTATTATTAGATGAGCCCGATGCTCATTTGCATTCATCCTTACAATCCTTATTGCTAGAAAAACTTGAATATATTTGTACGCAGAATAATAAACAAGTTCTGATGGTTAGCCATAGTAGTGACTTGATTAAGCTAATAAGTTACAAAAAAGTTCTGCATGTTGAAGGTGAAGCTGCTAAGTATTTAAGTAAAGATGACCAGAAAGTTGTTTTGTTGGAAGGCTTAGGAAGTAAGTATTTCCCACTTTGGGAATCGATTCTTAGTAAGAAAAATATATTGTTAGTGGAAAATAATAGTGACACTAGAATTTTACAAAAATTATGTAAGAAATTAGGAAAAACTTGGCCTGAAAATCTAGTCGAATGGGTAACAAATAAATCACATAAAGAACGGAAGACTCTAATTGTTGAGTTGAATAAAAAAATCATGGAGGAAACCGGTAAGCCGATAGCTTCTTATAGTTTAAGAGATTTGGATGACCAAAATTACAAGATAACAAATATAAAATTATACGATAATGGCAAAGATAGTCAGAAAGATGACTCTGATCGACATGATATCATGAAGTACAGAACCCTAAGGCGTAGAGAAATAGAAAACTACTTAATCATACCAAGCGCAATTAGTAGGTATATTACAGGAAACTGTAAAGACAAAAGTATCCCTAAAGATATTCGTTCGGTCGAAGGTTACCTAAGTGAAACACATGGGCTGATAGTGCCAAGTAACTATAAAAATTCAGATAGGGAAAGCAATACAGAAGCACTTTTTAACAAAGATGTTAAGAAAGTACTGGATGGTGTTAACTCTCATTTCAAAGTTAAATTTGAAAAAGAAATGTATATAGAGTCTATACAAGAAACTGAAATATGTGAAGATTTAGTAACGATACTAGATGAGTTAATCGATATGTGTGCTGTGGAGTGATATAACCAGGCATTCGTGATCGTCTCTTTGGGACTGGGGCACTTACGTGCTCCATAATATTGGCCTTATATAGCCTGAACTAGCTGAGACTCAATTATGACAATAAATTGGAAATCATTAAGAAGAAAATATTCAGACATAATTACATATCGTTCTGTGAGCCAAAAAAAACGTAAAAATATGAAAAATACGAACCTGAAGACGGGAGACTCTTTAGCTAAGCTAGGTGCATATGTATATGCAGATGAATCTGGTCATTCTGGCAAAGAATTATTTGGTAAATCCACCCATTATTATCAAGGTGCAATCATTTCAGTCGGTGATGTTGAAAGTGTGATTGGAAACACAATCAATAAATTTTGCAAGCTTTATAACGTAGAACGTTTACATGGTTTTGAGTTAGGTGAAGAAAAGGTATTTGATGTATGTTCTGATTTGCTTAAGCAGCTTGAAAAATTCGAATGGCAATTTCATTATACTATTATCGAAAAAACATATATTTCAGTAACTAAATTCGTAGATACATTCTTTGACTCTGGGGAGAATCCTGCTGTGCCACCTATGTGGTATAACATAGACTTATTTAGACATATGATCTGCATCGAAATTAGTAATTTGATGAATAGAGAAGACATGCAAGAGTGCTGGAAATATTATCTGGCTGATGATCGAGAAGGATTGATTATAGTTGCTGGAAAAATATTAAAAAAATCAAAAAGTATAAAAGATCTTCGTAGCAAAGAAGTAATTCAGGATAGTTTGAAGTATGCAATAAATAATCCTAAGATATTTACTTTATCGTCAAAAAATGGAAAGAGTGCATACAAAAAGGAAACACCAAATATGGTTGCTTTTTCTAGTATGTTGACTGCGGTACATCGTTTCTGTAAATCTAATGATGTTGGTGTGGAATCCATAATTCACGATCAAACTGATGAATTTAAGGGGACTATGAGGGAATACCATCGAATGTTTTTTGGCGTAGATTTTGAAAAAAATAAATTTGGTGGGACTCCTCTATTTAAAAATGTTGATTATGAGTTAGGGACTTTTAATCTTGAGTCATCAAAGAAAAATTATGGGCTGCAAGCAGTAGATTTATTTTTGTGGTTAGTCCAGAGAGAGATAAAAAATAAAAAAATTAATAAGCTAAAAGATAGGCTATTAAGAAAGTCTGATGAGTTTATGATTAGTAAGAGTCGCTCTAAACTAATCGTTGAAGCAAGCATACAACAACTAAATCAGGAGTCTCGTTCTATCGAGCAAGATAAAAATGCTATGGGTCAGCTTAATCAAATGGAAACAGACAGGAAAAACCGAATTAAAGCATAGATATATGGTAAGGCATTTAAATGGACTAAATTAATTAATAGGACGCCCGCGATAGTGAGACTATTAATTATTTTTAATAGCTTATAAGCTAAACGTTAAAACCAACCGCCGTAATACCAAGGCGGTTAAACTGTGAATAAAATCATCGTGTTCATGATACTTCTTCAAAGAAGGATTTAACGGCCTAACCAAAGACTCCTCCACCGCACTCGCCGAAGCCGCCGCAAAGCCACCTTGCTGCACCAAACGGCGCGCTGCCTTCAGAAAACGTAAGCGGGTATCGGCCTTTTTAGCCAAAGTATGTTCGGTTTCGCGATAAGCAAATGCAAGGCTCCTAAAGAAGTGAATACTAGTTCATTTGTTGATAGGTGAACCATGATTCAGTTGTTTGGGCAATGGATGCTGGCAACGATAGGAATAGCTGGGGAGCGAATGTTCGGTTAATCCGATATATTAGGGATAACCGAACTGAGGGCAGAACAAGATCGGTTTGACAGGAAAGTCAGGCAAATGTAGTGTTGTGCGAATTATTAGCAGGGGTAGTCGTATGATTTCAAATAAGATTTCTTTTCGATCCCTTTTCCCGGATATAAGGGTTTATGCGACATCGGTTCGTATAATTCACTGTTAGCTTTCGAGAACGAGAAGTTTATGAAACCACCTCCATTAACTATGTTCATTGGACTCGACCACCCTCAATTCGATGAAATATTTGTTTCCTATCATTCTCCAATGAAACGGCGTGTCATTTTCTGTTGGATAGTCCTATTATCCGTATTAGCTTTTGTGGTTTTAATAAATACAGTAGAACTACTAAGACCTGCTCAAGAAACTACTTATTCATGGTTTGAGCGTTCTGGTGCATTAATTGGAGCATGTGCAGTCTTTATAGAATTTAAATTAAAACTAATAGACGATGTCTTAGCTAGCGGCTCTATGAAGTTTGATCCTGATGCTTATAATAAATTATTAAAATATTACACTTACAAAAAGCACCTGCATTTGATGGCGTTGACTTATGGTATTCTTGGTACTTTGATTTGGAGTTATGGGTCTCCATTTCTTATTTTCATTAGTAAATTAATTTAAATTACGGGCAGCTAACAAGTTTGTGCACATGACTGAATCTCCGCTACGATTTTTGGCATGTCTCCGCCATTTTATGCCAAGAAACTTCACTACAACTTGGCATTTTACAAAGGCGTTACGTGAATAAACTATGAAAACTTTAGACGCATTAGTTATTGATGAAGATTCTTTTTTTGATGTTATGAAAGAATGGGTCGTAGATTCAAACAATCAAGTTGTGATTTTGCCGCCATCAAATGATAGTTCACAGATGTTATTGGATGTTCAGGTTTCTACTCGATCAATTCTTGGCAGTCTTATTTATCATACTGGAGGAGTCTTAATAGATCATGGATGGATTAGAATATTGGGTTCTGGTCACAAAAGATTTCCTAGAGATGTGAAGAACTGGAATGAAAATAGCAACGGTAGTGGGATTTACCTAATAGCCGATGATGCTGCAGGTGGATTTTTTGCAATAAATGGTGGCGCATTCTCTGGAGAGATGAATTCTGTATACTACTGGTCTTCTGATTCAATGGAGTGGGAAGATTTAGGAGTTAAATATTCTGACTTTTTTGGTTGGCTGCTTAACTGTGATTTAAATGAATTTTATGAAGGTCTTCGATGGGAAGACTGGGAAAATGACATTCAAAAAATATCAACTGACCAGTGTGTTTCATTTTTCCCTTTCCTCTGGACAGAGCAAGGTGATTGCAATAATAGTAAGAGAGCAGTTGTTCCTGTTAAAGAGGCTTTGGAGTTAAAGTATGATTTACTTTCACAACTTCAAGGCATCACGTAACCAAATGTTGGTGATCTCCCCTAACGGGGCTGGAACGGTTAAGCTTCGCTCGTTCCTCGCTACGTTTCACCGCCCCACAACTAAACGTTAAGTCTTCAATTGATTTAGTACTAAACTATGACTAATGAAAAAACAGAAAAGTTACCAGATTGGAAAGAACTAGAACATCTGGTGATGATGATTCAAAAGCAATTGTCACCAGATGCTATAGTCAGGCATGATGTGAAGCTCGATGGAATTGACAGTGAAACGAAACGACAAATTGATGTCTTAGTAGAGCAAAATATTGGGCAATATACGATGAGAATAGTCATCGATTGCAAAGACTACTCTAAACCTATTGATGTGAAAGGTGTCGAAGAATTTAACGGATTAGTTCAAGATGTTAGAGCCCACAAAGGCGCACTTGTTTGTCCATCAGGATTCACTAAAGCAGCTTTAAAAAGAGCAAAAAAACTTCAAATGGATCTGTACCGCCCTGTATCCACTGGAAAGCACAAATGGCAAGCTGAAGTTACAGCTCCGATTCTATGCGATTTCAGAAGCTGTTATATGAGTTTTGGACTTAGTTGCTCTGATCCCAAGCCAATGAAAATACAGCGGGATTTTTATAATCTTCCTGTATTAGATGGAAATGGTTCTGATTTAGGAAACGCATTAAATACAGCTAGCAACAAGTGGAATGAGGGTTTATACCCAAGTCAGCTTGGAGAGCATGAGCGATTCTCAATATTTGGTGATACGAAAGTTTTTATCGATAATGGATATGACGATACAGTAGAAGTTGATTTAACTATTCAGTTACATATTAATCAAGATTTGTACCTTGGACATCTCGTTGTAGACGATATAAACGGCCTACAAGACGAACATTCTGGAGCAATTGTAACTAATGCCTTCACTCTGGGTGGTATCAACCCGGAAGAAGTAGAACAATCATGGAGAAAAATCGAAGATCCCAGTGAAATCGACTGCCAGCCATTATTGAAAGTTATAGGTTATTATTGCTATGGAGTTGGAACTTAATAATCAGTTGGTGAGCGCACCTAAGGTGCTGGACGGTAATTCTGCGCTCGTTCCTCACCGCCCACAATAAAAGCGTTAAACAACTCAACTCAAAAAGGAACTTTAGTATGACGGATATAATGAAAGGTGTTCTAACTGGTATTTTATGTACTGCCCTTGTCAGTGGTGTAGGTTATGTCTTTTTAGTAAAAGAAAATCAGATCAAAATATCTAATCTTGAAAAATCTATTATTAAAATATCTGATTCTTTGGATGATTCAGGTAAATCTATAAGTGCACTTAAACTATACGTTGTTTCCGCTCACCCAAGTAAAGACTATATGTCTCTGGCATCGGCCAAAAAACTTGGATCATTTAAACCTTCAGAAATAGTAATGTTGGCTTCAGAGCTTATACCAAACGAGGGTAATCAGTTTAATCTTAAAACAATAAATTTCTCAGAAGATCTGAAGCCAATTATTGAAAAATATAGTATTAATAATGAAGACCTTAATAGCTACTTTGATATTGTTAATATTAAAGTTACACCTAAGAAGTAAATGGAATTAACAAAGCCCTTCATGGGGTGAACCCATGAAGGTAGCGTTATGAATCTTATTCGGAGTGATTTTGGACCCAAAGATAAGTAAATGGATAAATTGGATCGAACTCATAAAGGAAGACCTTTCTGAGCCTGTAATGGCAAGAGAACTTTTCTGGCAGATGACTGGTACTTTGGACTCTGTTCACGAGAGCTATAATCAGGAATTACTCCAGCACTACTTGTCGTCAAGCTACCGCTCACATGTCTTGCTGGGTATTAGAAGGCAATTGAAATCTAAGCCTGGTAAAATATCTTTGCTAGGGATTCTAGAGGATATACAGGAAAATGTTGAGTTGATAACATTTGATATGTATAGAAGTCTTTACCCATTTGATTTTGATCGGAGCAAACTCGAATTGCAATTCGCTGAATACTCCCGTGGAGAGAATAACTTTATTTCAATAAATAAAGTTAATGATGATATTAATCTTATAAAAAAACTCTTTATAACATGTGAGGCTTTTACTGATAAAAGAATTGCCCACTTTGATAAAAAGAAAGGGGTAGTTCCACCGACAATTCGTGATATAGAAGACTGCTTGGAAACAGTTAAAATTACATGTAATAAATACTACTTCTTATTAAAGGCACAGCATGCTGAGTATCTGCCTGATTATAGAAAACCAGATTTGAAAGCTATTTTTCCTGAGGTGAACTTATGAGGTTTAGAATCATAACAAACGCATCATGAAGGCAATCTTCGCTACTGGGACGGCTACACTTCGTACGTTTGAACCCACCGCTCTTATGCTAATTTTTTAGCCTATTATTAAAAACAATTCTCGCGCAGCGATACGACACCCTAGTACTCGAAGCGCAACCTGACAGGCCATTAAAAAAGGAACACAGCAAACATGAACACATCAAAGCAGTTGT
>ERZ1027231.145-NODE-145-length-36582-cov-30.001971_pt1 | contig 36582 bp, 29 predicted proteins | sample MGYA00520866_ERZ1027231 | MGnify/ENA primary metagenome ERZ1027231 (study PRJEB33311, sample SAMEA4378411) | marine metagenome | biome: Marine biome; feature: Fjord; material: Water | collected 2014-07-20T08:00:00Z/2014-07-... | depth 75 m ...
ATGGATGGGATCTGGGCAGATTCAAGGAGCTTTCAAGAGAAGTTGAGAAGAGTTAAAAGAACCTAAAAGGAACTACTTATATAGACGCTTAGAATTTGGTTTGATTAAAAACGCCGTAATTCAACAGTCTTGCATGCCCTGTATTAGGTTATTCGTTCTTTGCCACGCCGTAGATACGTCACTTCGCTCTCCCTGTAGGCTCTCCCTGTAGGCTCTCCCTGTAGGCTCTCCCTGTAGGCTCTCCCTGTAGGCTCTCCGCAGCTCCCTGCTGCAGAAGGGCTTTGAACAAATAACCTAATACAAGGCCTCTGACATTTGAGTAGATTCAAGAGTATTTCATTATTCTCGATACTGACGGCTTATCATTCACCAGTAAGCGGCGCTTTATTTAAGGACTGAGATTTATTTGATTCTAAAAGTGGGAGTCATTTACGGTGAGTAATAGAGATTAATTTTATAGGACGTCTAAAAGAGGGATCTTTTAGCGAGCTTACAGGGAGCGCTAGCGCTGTGAATACTTGTAACAGCTGGTACTTGCAGCGTTCCGTAAAAAATTCAATTCCTATTACTCACCGCTAATCACGGCTAGACAACCAAACTCCCAGCACCAACCAATAAACAGCGTTATTCATACAACCCTCCTTAAGTTAGCAGTATCATTTATATCGATAGAAGGCCAATTTAAGGCAAGAAGATCAATCAGCCTCCAATTCTTTGTGACAATTAAGGTATCATAGTAGGTGATGACTTCCGCTAACCGCTTCTTTATATATAATAGCGGTAATTTCTTAATCATATAGTCAGCTATTAGAGGCCCCATGTTAGATACTCAATTCTCAGATACCCAAAATCAGCCTAAAGCCGTTGTTATCTATTCTGGTGGCATGGATTCTTTTACTATCCTAAATAAAGCCAAGGCAGAAGGTTATGATCTCTATGCACTCACCTTCGATTATGGCCAAAAGCACAGTAAAGAAATTGAGTTTGCTACTAACGTATGCAACGAATTAGAGATTAAACACAAGATTATTGATATCACTGCTATCAACCAGCTACTACAAAGTTCTTCATTAACTTCCGATCTCGATATTCCTGAAGGCCACTACGAAGCAGCCAGCATGAAATCGACCGTGGTACCAAATCGTAATATGATTTTATTATCATTGGCCATTGGTTATGCCGTTGATATCAAAGCCAGTAAGGTTTTCTATGGTGCTCACTCTGGTGACCATGCTATCTATCCTGATTGCCGCCCTGATTTTGTACATGCTATGAACAAGGTCGCAAAATTAGCTAATTATGAACCTGTGGATATCGTTACCCCTTATTTAAACTCGGATAAGTCAGAAATTTTAGCCGATGGCCTAAGAATGGGTTTAGACTACGGAAAATCCTGGACCTGTTATAATGGCCGCGAGAAAGCCTGTGGTAAATGCGGTTCTTGTGTAGAACGTTTAGAAGCGTTTGTATTAAACAAAGAAACCGACCCACTTGCTTATGAAGTTCAATAGCGACAACGAGCGCTAATTTAAAACTCACTATCCATAAGTTAATAAGCAGTAATGACTAAGACCTATCGCGTAAAAGAGATTTTTTATACCCTTCAAGGAGAAGGCGCTCAAGCTGGACGCCCTTCTGTTTTCTGCCGATTCAGCAAATGTAATTTGTGGAATGGTAAAGAAGAATCCCGTGCGCAATCGGTGTGTGATTTCTGCGATACTGACTTCATTGGCACTGACGGTGAAAATGGTGGAATCTATTCTGCCAAAGAGCTGATTCAATTGATTTCCTCTTTGTGGCCTGGAAACCCTAACCCACAAACCAAAGACCCTCTTAAAAACAAGATTCAAGGCTCTCCCTACATAGTCTGTACGGGTGGCGAACCTCTTTTACAGCTTGATGAACCATTAATAGATGTTATGCATGATTATGGTTTTGAAATAGCTGTAGAAACTAACGGCACTTTACCAGCTCCGGCTGGGCTGGATTGGATTTGCTTAAGTCCTAAGGCTGATGCCGAATTGTCTCTAATTGAATGCGACGAACTAAAGCTAGTGTACCCTCAACCTTTAGCTATGCCTGAATCGTTTGACCATGTTCAAGCAACTCATCGCTATCTCCAGCCAATGGCAGATGCATCGCTCGATTATATCGTCTCTGATGCCCATGAAGGTTTATCCCAAAGCAATACTCAGAAAGCGACTAATTATTGCCTAAAACATCCGCAGTGGAAGTTAAGCCTGCAAACCCATAAGATGCTTGGCATAGAATAATTTCCTACAAGGAAGTGACATGCCGGCGACAGAAATCCTTAAGTTCAGTGTGGAAAACCACATTGCGACCATCACTCTCAATCAACCAGAAACTCGCAACTCCATTTCCGAACATGAAATGATTGATGCCATCCTTTCTGCCTGTGATGAACTCAATCGAAACCAAGATATCCGTGTAGCAATCTTAACGGGAGCTGGCAGTGCCTTCTGCTCTGGCGGCAATGTTAAAGATATGCGCGATAAGAAAGGTATGTTTTCAGGCTCAAGTAATGAACTAGCCGATAACTATCGCAACGGTATTCAAAAAATTCCTTTAGCACTAAGCCAAGTTGAGATTCCATTAATTGCTGCGGTTAATGGCCCAGCCGTTGGTGCTGGTTGTGACCTCACTTGCATGTGCGATATCCGTATCGCCTCTAACAAAGCCAAGTTTGCTGAAAGCTTTATCAAGGTCGGTATTATTCCTGGTGATGGCGGCGCTTGGTTTTTGCCGCGTATTATCGGCATTAGCCGTGCGTCACAAATGGCGTTAACTGGGCAAATGATCGACGCGCAAACAGCAATGCAATGGAATCTAGTATCAGAAGTGGTTGAGCATGATGACTTATTAACACGGGCAAATGAACTGGCTCAGCAGATTGCTAACAACCCACCGCAAGTTATACGGGCAACCAAGCGCCTATTAAAACTGGGACAAACTATGAATCTGCCTGAGTTGCTGAATGAATCAGCTAACGTACAAGCGCAAATGCATGCAACTGAAGATCACATCGAAGCCGTCAGTGCCTTCCTAGAAAAACGCCCGCCGAACTTCAAAGGGCAATAAAACTATGAAAAACTTATGTCGCAGCTTACTAACTCTAAGTCTCATTTTCAGTTCATTGCTTACTCTTGCAGCAGAAGAGGCACCCTCTCATCATATTGATGGCAAGTTTCGTAACCCTTACTTACCAGCAGACTTTCAACCCAGCTTCATTGCCTTTTTAAAAGCTCGCTTATTCGATGATATGCAATGGCCCGATGAGCCTGAGAATTACAGTAAGAGCTGGCAAGCTGCTAATTTGAAACAAATACACAATCCAGATTTTAATAAAGCCCAGGCAACCCTGATCGGACACTCTAGCGTTTTATTGCAATACCAAGGGATCAATATTCTCACCGATCCCGTATTTTCAGAGCGAGCGTCTTTTTCGCAAAGCATAGGTCCAAAGCGCTATACCCCAGCAGCTCTTACAATCGATCAACTACCCAATATCGATATTATAGTGATCTCTCACAATCATTATGATCATCTCGATGTGGATTCTGTACAAGCCCTCACCAGTGAAAATTTCATAAAAAATACCAATGGATCTCAGCCCTTGTGGCTAGTGCCATTAGGATTAAAGCAATGGTTCGTTCAATATGAAATTACGAACATCGAAGAAATGGATTGGTGGCAAGAATTTAAGCTCGGCGACCTAACTATCCAAGCTCAACCAAGCCAGCACTGGTCGCGCAGGAGCCTCTTTGATACCAACGAAAGTCTTTGGGCCTCTTGGGCATTTATTTGGCCTGAGTCAGAAGCGACCGAGAAGTTTACCGCTTGGTTTGGTGGTGATACTGCTTATAACCCATATCAATTCAAAGAAATTGGCGAGGCGCTAGGGCAAGTAGATTTAGCTATGATTCCAATCGGTGCTTATGAACCTAGATGGTTTATGAAAACGCAGCATGTAAATCCACTTGATGCCGTTGAGATATTTAAAGATGTAAATGCTAAATCGGCCTTTGGCATTCACTGGAATACTTTTGTGTTAACAGCAGAAGCTGTCGATGAACCACCGAAAGCATTAGAAAGTGCTCTGCAAAAAAATACAATTGATGCAGAGCTATTTCAAGCGATGGACATTGGCGCGACATGGCTTCAATAGACTAATTGACAGTTAAGCTTTTGCAGACTCTCTAGCACTCACCTGCTTATACCAGCGTGCTAGATGAGGATGCTTTTCTTCATCGATACGACGCTTAATTACCTTAGCGAAGTCGATTGCACATAAGGCCGTGATATCGGCAACAGAAAATTCATCCCCCGCAACATATTCACTTTCTGCTAATCGCTTATCCAGTTTATGAATCTGCTTGTCGGCATTCTCACCGCTGACTTCAGCAAATTCAGCCACCTGATTGGTAACTGGCTTCCACATAGGATTGCCATGGCGAAACGCATAAGCAATTGAGCTATACAGCCCTAACTCAATTCGTCTATTCCACATTTCAATCATCGCCTTTGACTTTGCATCTGTCCCCATTAAAGGAGTTTCAGGATAAAGCTCTTCAAAATAGCGACTGATTGCCATAGATTCGCTAATCAATGTGCCATCATCCAATTCAAGCACAGGCAAACCACCATAAGGACTGATTTCACGAAATTCCTTACTAAAGGTTTCACCTTTGGCGATATCCACATTTTCTACTTCAATTCCAGCTTGCGTATAAGACGTGCCTTTTTCAGCTAAAAACATGCGTACACGACGTGGATTCGGTGCCATTTTGTAATCATATATTTTCATTACTGCTTCCTTTTTGTATCACACAATCATTATTTGTTTACCGATAGGTCAAAAACTATCTTTTTCAAACTGATTGGTCAACAACTAATTTAATTAATGCTAAGATAGCGTGAGTGGCAATTGATACTCTATTTAAGGTTGAGAATTCTGTGGGCAGGCCAAAAAGTTACGATCACGAGCAGGTATTAAAGAAAGCCATGATTCAATTTTGGCAATCAGGCTATGCTGAAACTTCTCTATCCGATCTAGAAACCGCAACTTCCCTTAACCGCTATAGTTTGTACAAAGGCTTTGGCGATAAAGAAGCCTTATTTGAAATGGCACTGGACTATTATCAACAGCACATCATTAGCCGTATGCTCGCGCCACTAATTGAACTCCCTCCGTCATTAGAGTCATTAAAAGCGTATTTTCAACAGTTGAATATACTTTTAAAGGGTCGATTCGGGAAGTTCGGTTGCCTATATCAAAACAGCCAAAAAGAAGGCATCAGCCAAAATGAGCGGGTTAAACAACACGGTATTAATCTGTGGTTGCAACAACACAGGCTATTTTCTGCCTGCTTAGATGATAAAGATTGCCAGCTACCTTTTGATAAAGAAGACGCAGTACAACTATTGCTAGCACAAACACAGGCCCAGATTAGCCTTGCCAGAAGCCAAGTCCCCACTAAAGTATTAGATGCACAATACCAAGGAATCCAAAGCCTTATTTCAACCTGGCATCGTTAATTAGTGTGTTAATTTAACTCTATGCCAAACACCCCATAATCTGCCGCGCAGTCGATAACATAAGCAGTCATATATTTTTCCTCTAAGCCAAAATCAAGCCCAGCACCGATAATTTGGTTTAAACAGAAATTCTTCACATGCTGAGCAAATTCTTTTCTGCCTAACGGCTGCTCAAAATTTGAATAGCCATCAAAACCATCACGAATACTTGCAGAGTTAACTTTTTGTAGATTGGCTTGTACTGACAAACTCAAGGTCATAGCCAAAGTCATTGCTATATGTAAAATCACTATCTTCAACATTGCCAACTCTCATTAATAAACATCTGATCAATTGACCTTAGACGCCATTTTTAACGATCGCTAGCCGAGTAACATTTACCAACACAAAAGGTGCTAAGCATTACAACTACTAGTAATAATACGCCTAAGCAAACACTAGACCTGCTGCACACTTTACGTTAACGTAAAGGTAATGAATAAACTGTTTAATCAAGATAGTAATCCATGACAGACAAACAGGGTAAAACGTTCGCGATTGGCGAATTAGCACAAGAATTTGATACCACGACCCGTGCTATCCGCTTCTATGAGGATCAAGGGCTAATAAGCCCTGCCCGAGAAGGTCAGAAACGAATTTATAGCCCAGCAGATCGCATCATTATCAAATTAATTATGCGCGGAAAGCGGCTTGGCTTTTCTCTAGCCGAGAGCAAAGAGCTCATTGACTTATATAAGGTCGATGACAACAACCAAACACAACACCTTAGAGTTCTAGAGCAGGTAAGAGTTAGCCGTGAACGCTTAATGCAGCAACAGCGTGATATAAAAATAATGTTAACTGAACTTGATGAGCATGAGGCAAGAGTTAAAGCAGATATGAAATAGCGTTTAAGCAGGTGATTTTTGAGCAGTCGTCACCGACTTAACGATTAGTATTAACAATTTAAGAACAATAACAAAAAATACAATTTTAATTCCATTATTAATGGCAGGCTCACTATGACTAAGACCTATACCACTACGCCAAATAAATCCGCTTACCATGAGCTGAATTTTGGTCATGGTGAAACCATCGATATGTTACGTGAAAGCGTGAATGCTTTTGCGGCAAAAGAAATAGTTCCTATCGCCGATCAAACCGATAAAGAAAATGCTTTCCCTAATCAGCTATGGAAAAAGTTCGGTGATATGGGCCTGTTAGGCATGACGGTAAGTGAAGAGTTTGGTGGCACTGATATGGGTTATTTGGCCCACACCATTGCGATGGAGGAAATCAGTCGAGCTTCAGCTTCTATCGGTCTAAGCTATGGCGCTTTCTCAAATTTATGTGTGAACCAAATTTATCGAAACGGCAATCAAGCACAAAAAGAAAAGTATCTGCCTAAATTAGTGTCGGGTGAACACATTGGTGCTCTTGCTATGAGCGAAGCCAATGCGGGCTCTGATGTAGTAAGTATGAAAATCTCTGCGCGAAAAGTTTCTGATGCAAAAGGCGACCGCTACATTCTTAACGGCAATAAAATGTGGATCACTAACGGTCCAGATGCCGATACTTATGTTATCTACGCTAAAACGGATACCACAAAAGGCGCTCACGGTATTACAGCATTCATTGTTGAACGTGACTCCCCAGGTTTTACTCAAGGTGAGAAGCTGGATAAATTAGGCATGCGCGGCTCAAATACCTGCGAACTGATTTTCCAAGATGTGGAAGTACCCGCAGAGAATATCCTCGGTGGTTTAAACCAAGGGGTAAAAGTTCTCATGAGCGGGCTCGATTATGAGCGCGTTGTATTATCTGGCGGCCCTACTGGCATTATGCGCGCATGTATGGACATCATTGTTCCTTATATTCATGATCGCGAGCAGTTTGGTAAAAGTATTGGCGAGTTCCAATTAGTGCAGGGAAAAATTGCCGACATGTATACCCGTATGAATGCTTGCCGCTCCTATTTATATGCTGTCGCCAGCGCTTGTGATCGTGGCGAAACCACCCGTAAAGATTCTGCTGGGGTTATTCTTTACTGTGCCGAATCCGCAACCCAGTTGGCACTGGATGCTATTCAGCTATTGGGGGGCAATGGCTATATCAATGACTTTTCTACGGGCAGATTATTACGTGATGCCAAATTGTATGAGATTGGTGCGGGCACCAGTGAAATTCGACGCATGTTAATTGGTCGTGAAATTTTTTCTGAAACAAAATAGAACAACGTATGGACTGTGAAAAACGTGATGAACAGTACTGCAAAAATTTTGACCTTGGCACGCCGTGAATACGGTCCCTGTAGGCTCTACGATAGCTAGCCGTTACAGGAATTCACGGCGCTTCGCTCCATGCTATCAAAGGCACTGCGGCCAATTATTTTCTCTGCACTCTTCATCACTTTGGGTTGATTCGAAATATTTCGTCTTTTATTAGGTATCCATAATGGCCATATTAAAAACTTCCGCGAATGTTAATAGCGAAGAATTTAAGCAAAACAAACAACACAATCTTGATCTTGTTGATGATCTTTATCAGCACATAGAAGTAATCAAACAAGGCGGTGGTGAGAAGTCACTCGCCCGCCATATCAGCCGTGGTAAATTACCACCACGTGAGCGTATCAATAAACTGTTGGATGAAGGGTCAGCCTTTTTAGAGATCGGCCAGCTCGCTGCGTTAGGTGTTTATGATGAAAGTATTCCTGGGGCAGGAGTGATCGCAGGTATCGGTCGAGTATCTGGAGTTGAGTGCATGATAGTCGCCAATGATGCGACAGTAAAAGGCGGAACCTACTATCCACTATCGGTTAAAAAACATTTGCGCGCACAAGAAATAGCATCGAAAAATCGCTTACCTTGTATCTATCTAGTCGATTCTGGCGGTGCAAATTTACCGCAACAAGCCGAAGTATTCCCCGATAAAGAACATTTTGGTCGTATCTTTTTCAATCAAGCCAATATGTCAGCCCGTGGCATTCCACAAATTGCCGCTGTCATGGGGTCTTGCACTGCCGGCGGGGCTTATGTTCCCGCCATGAGTGATGAATCTATTATTGTTAAAGAGCAAGGTACCATCTTTCTTGCAGGTCCTCCTTTAGTAAAAGCAGCAACAGGTGAAGAGGTCTCTGCTGAGAATTTAGGCGGTGGTGACATGCATACCCGTATCTCTGGTGTGGTAGACCACCTAGCCGAAGATGATGAGCATGCACTGGTACTCGTTCGTCAATCTATAAAAAATTTAAACTGGCAAAAAGCCATAGAGATGAACATCTCTAATGACCTCACCACAGGAATAGAGGCACCACTCTATCCAGCTGAAGATTTATACGGCTTAGTGCCAACTGATTTAAAAAAGCCATTTGATGCGCGAGAATTAATTGCCCGCTTATTAGACGGCTCTGAGTTTGATGAATACAAAGCTCGCTTTGGTACAACTCTGGTCTGCGGCTTCGGCAAGCTTTATGGCTACCCCGTTGGCATCATCGCTAATAACGGCATTTTATTTTCAGAGTCTGCGCAAAAAGGCGCTAACTTTATTGAACTCTGCTGTCAGCGAAAAATACCGTTATTATTTTTGCAGAACATCACTGGCTTTATGGTTGGTCAAAAATACGAACAAGAAGGCATCGCTAAACACGGCGCAAAAATGGTGAATGCGGTTGCTTGCGCCAAAGTACCTAAGCTCACGCTCGTTTTTGGTGGCAGTTTTGGAGCAGGCAACTACGGAATGTGCGGTCGAGCCTACGATCCGAATTTTATGTTTATGTGGCCTAATGCCCGTATTTCCGTAATGGGTGGCGAGCAAGCCGCTAGCGTTATGGCTCAGGTTACCCGCGATGGCAAAGAAAAGCGCGGACAGACTTGGTCTCAAGAGGAAGAGCAAAACTTTAAAAAACCACTATTAGAAAAGTATGAAAACGAAGGTCACCCCTATTATGCCAGCGCACGCTTATGGGACGACGGTATTATCGATCCCGCACAAAGTCGTGAAGTTTTAGGTCTGGCTTTATCAGCTTGTTTAAATACGCCTATTGAGGAAACTCAATTCGGCATCTTCAGAATGTAAATGACGAATAAGGAATCTTTCATGAATACTCACAATGCTTCCCTTTCGCCGTTATTAGTCGAGCATAAAAACGGTCTCGCCATACTGACGTTAAACAAACCAAAGATTAATAATGCCTTCGATGATGAAATGATTTCATTACTCATTATGGCATTAGACGATTGCAGCTTAGATGATGACGTAAAAGCTATACAGTTACGCGGCGCAGGAAAACATTTTTCGGCCGGGGCTGATTTAAATTGGATGCGAAGCATGGCCCAGCTCGATTATAGCGAGAACCAAAAAGATGCTAGCCAGCTCGCCCGCTTAATGAGCACGTTATATCATTTAGAGAAACCCACTGTCGCGATCATTCAGGGAGCGTCTTATGGCGGTGCCGTTGGTTTAATTGCCTGCTGTGATATTGCTATTGCAACAAAGGGAAGTTCATTTTGTTTAAGTGAAGTAAAAATTGGTTTAGTACCTGCTGTCATTAGCCCCTACGTTATTAAAGCCATCGGAGAGCGGCAAGCTCGGCGTTATTTTATTAGCGGCGAAGTAATGTCAGATTCAAAAGCCCTTGCGATGAACTTAATCCATGAAGTTTTACCCGCAACTGAAATTGATGAGTATGTTGATACGCTCTGTAATCAATTACTAAAAAACGGCCCTAATGCCATGGGCATCAGCAAAACCTTAGTGCAGAAAGTTGCTAGAGAAACACTGCACAAAGGGCAGAACGATAATCTCACACTTTATACTCGCGATCTCATCGCTCAAGTTCGCGTATCTGACGAAGGGCAAGAAGGTTTATCCGCTTTTTTAGAAAAGCGCCCCGCTCGCTGGATCAGTCAAAGAACAGCAGGTAATGATAATGACTAAATCAGTTATACAGAAAAACATATCAAAAATTGTTATTGCTAATCGCGGCGAGATTGCTTGTCGGATTATTCATAGTGCAAAAAAAATGGGGATAAAAACGGTTGCGTTGTATTCCTCGGCGGATGTGAATGCCCTGCATGTTGAGCAAGCTGATGAAGCTATTTTTATCGGTGAAGCTCCGGCGAAAGAAAGCTACCTTCGCGGCGAACAAATAATTAGTATTGCGCAGCAAGTCGGTGCTCAAGCAATTCACCCAGGTTATGGATTTTTATCTGAAAATGCCGATTTCACACAGCGCTGCGAGGATAACAACATAATTTTTATTGGTCCGCCGGCATCTGCGATTAAAGCTATGGGGTTAAAGTCAGCGGCTAAAAAGCGTATGGAAGCCGCTAAAGTTCCTCTGGTGCCTGGATATCATGGTGACGACCAAAGTATTGAAACCCTAAGACAGGCCTGTATCGATATTGGCTTTCCTGTATTACTCAAGGCTTCAGCTGGCGGTGGTGGTAAAGGCATGCGCATTGTTGAATCGATCAATGAGGTTGAAGATGCCATTGCTGGAGCACAGCGAGAAGGCCTGAATTCTTTTTCGGACAGCCACCTACTCGTTGAAAAGTATCTTAAGAACCCTCGTCATATTGAAATACAATTATTTTTTGACCAACAAGGTAATGGTGTTTACCTGTTTGAACGTGACTGCTCAATACAAAGACGTCATCAAAAAATAGTTGAAGAAGCACCTGCCCCAAACTTCCCCGAATCAATTCGTAAAGCAATGGGCGAAACGGCTCTACAAGCGGCAAAAGCTATAGGATATGTCGGAGCAGGAACCGTTGAGTTTCTGTATGAAAATAATGAGTTCTACTTCATGGAAATGAATACCCGCTTACAAGTAGAGCATCCAATTTCAGAATATATAAGTGGGCAGGACCTTGTCGCTTGGCAGCTAAAGGTTGCCGCAGGTGAACCTTTACCCCTAAGCCAAGATGAATTAAAAATTAATGGTCATGCGATCGAAGTCCGTTTATATGCCGAAGATCCACAAAACGATTTTCTACCCAGCGCAGGACAAATAGAACAGTTTATTTACCCTCAAGCGAGCGCCTTTACATTAGATTATGATGATGGCATCCGTATGGATACGGGGGTAAGAAGTGGTGACGAAGTATCTCCCTATTACGACCCTATGATTGCCAAATTAATTGTTTGGGGGCAAGACCGTCAAGATGCTATTAACAAGCTGAAACAAACCCTGCATCATACTCATATAACTGGCTTAACTTCGAATGTCCGCTATTTAGAACAACTGATATCTTTAGCCAGCTTTGCAAAAGCAGAGCTCAATACCCACTTCATCGAAAATAATTCAAAGGCTATTCAGCAAGCAACACAGTTGAATGAACATGATTTACGCATTCACCAGATTTACTGTGCTTGGTTTCTTTATCAAAATAGAACCCAACAAAAGCAAACACAAAGAATAAGCAGTAATGATATTAACTCCCCATGGAATAATACTTCTGGCTGGCGTTTAAACGGATCTAATGAAGACCCAATTGTATTTACTTTGCTAAGGGAGAATGAAAAAGACCTTGTTGAAATAAACGCTCAAATTCAACCCTTACCCTCCAGCAACTACCTAATGTTAATCGCTGGGCACTCTTATAAAATCACGCCACAGGATCATGGATTATTGATCAGTGGTAGCGATGTCAAAGGGAAAATTTTTGATACCTGTATAAAAGCGCAAGTAATTAAAACGGCTAATACAATTTTAGTTCACTCAGCAGCGGGCAGCAGTGAATTTACTATCACCGCTCGCCTTACTATTCCACACACTGATGCTGAAAATGATCATGGCATGCAAGCACCGATGAACGGCTGCTTAACAGAAGTACGTATACAACCAGGAGATTCTGTTCAAGCAGGAGATATATTGATTATTATGGAAGCCATGAAGATGGAGCATAATATTAAAGCGCCTTATGACGGAATTATTGATCAGATCTTCTTTAATATGGGTGACTTAGTTGATGAAGGTTCAGAGCTATTAAGTTTCTGCGAGGTCGATTAAATGATCACTAAGCAAGTTCGTATTGTTGAAGTCGGCCCAAGGGATGGCCTGCAAAATGAAGCGCAGATCATTTCACTAGCAGATAAAGTTAAACTCATCGAATCGTTAGCCCAAGCAGGTATTCAACATATTGAAGCAGGCAGCTTTGTATCCCCTAAGTGGGTACCGCAAATGGCAGACTCATTAGAGGTGATGCAAGAGATCAAGCGCTTAGATAATGTTCGTTACAGCGCTCTTGTACCCAATAGCAAAGGTTTAGAGCAAGCGATAAAGGCTAATGCTTCAGAAATTGCAATATTTTCAGCCGCTTCTGAAAGTTTCTGTCAGAAAAATATAAATTGCTCTATCGCCGAAAGTCTAAGTCGATTTGAAGACATAATGACAATTGCAAAAGCACAAGGACTTGCTGTGCGTGGTTATGTCTCCTGTATTTTAGGCTGTCCCTATGAAGGTGATATAACAAAAGAAAACGCCAGTAGTCACTTCGAAAAAGTTAAAGCTGTTTGTGTTAAATTATTAGAACTGGGCTGTTACGAAATTTCTCTAGGAGATACCATTGGCACAGGCACGCCTAAATATACCGAACAGCTATTAAAGGTTTTATTAGAAGATATACCCGCCAACAAATTAGCGGTTCATTTTCACGATACTTATGGTCAAGCCTTAGCCAATATCCTAATCGCCTTACAAAATGGCATTAGCACAATAGACTCTTCCATTTCTGGCCTTGGCGGTTGTCCTTACGCAAAAGGCGCATCAGGTAATGTAGCCACTGAAGATGTTGTTTATATGCTCAAAGGTATGGGAATTGAAACAGGGATTGATCTAAAACAGCTTATTGCTATAGGCAATGATATTAGTGAGCAATTGAATCGGCCTAACGGCTCTAAAGTAGGAAAAGCTCTAGAATAGGAAGGACTCAGAGGGAATCTAATTAAAACATTGACTTAATTTTGACCAATATGGTACAAACGTACAATAAATAATTATTATAAAAATACTGACTGCCAAAAATAATGACAAGCACTAATTCCACTTCTGCCGATTACTTTCATCAACTAAGCCGAGCGTTAGTTCAAGCAGAAGTGCATCAACCTGTATTGATTGTTGATAAGCAACGTCTAGATACAAATTTGGATCACTTACTAAGCGTAATCCAAATGGGATTTGATTATCGCATTGTTGCTAAATCCCTACCCTCAATTCCATTACTTAACTACATCATGGAAAAGTCAGGCAGTAATCGCTTAATGAGTTTTCATCTACCCTTTCTATTTCATGTAGTAAAACATCTGCCTCATGCTGATATTTTATTGGGCAAACCCATGACAGTGGCAGCAGCGCGCCAGTTTTATCAATGGCACCAAACATTAGATGGCTCAGCTTTCAATCCTGCAAAACAGTTACATTGGCTAGTCGATAGTTTAGAACGTTTGCAGCAATACCAAGCATTGGCAAAAAAACTGAATTGTTGTCTAAATATTAATTTAGAAATTGATGTTGGCTTACATAGAGGTGGCCTTAATGCCGATAGCCAAGATAGAAGTACTGAATTAAAGCAGGCACTAGAATTACTAAAAGCTGATAAGCGACTCATACTTACTGGCCTAATGGGCTATGACGCTCATGTGAGTAAAATACCTAAGTTTATCGGCGGTAGTAAAAAAGCCTTCCGCTGTGCAATGAAATCTTATCAAGCTTGTCTTCAATGCGTGATTGATATTTTTGGTCAAGACTTCTGCGATGGCTTAATTTTAAATGCTGGAGGTAGCAGTACTTATCCACTTTATAAAAAATCCACTAGCCAATTGAATAGTCAGTCCAACTTCATTAATGAAATTGCCACAGCCTCAGCCCTAGTCAAACCAACTGATTTTGATGTTCATACACTAGAGCACCATAAACCTGCATGTTTTATTGCAACCCCTATATTAAAACTGGTGAATAAGCCTGAAATCCCTATGTTAAAAGGACTTTCTAAGTTTTTACACACCGTTGGTTTTCTGCCTAAGCAAGCGTGTTTTATTTATGGTGGTAACTGGTTAGCAACTCCGTGCTTCCCAGAAAGTAGTAAACGTTCAAACATTTTTGGCATATCTAGTAATCAAGAAATGTATACCCTTCCCACTGATAGCCAAATAAAAATGGATGAGTACCTATTTTTTCGTCCAACTCAAAGTGAAGCTGTCTTTTTACAATTTGGAAAAATAGCAGTCTATGACGAAGGTAGTATTATTGATTGGTGGCCCGTATTTCATTCCGAATCAATTTCTCCTAGTCAAGAAAGTAATAAAGTAGAAAAGTATAATAACGAGGAAGTCTCATGATACTCGCTCTCGCTTATTTATTAATTCCAGCACTCATCGTCATCGCTTGTCAGCATGTTTCAATATTAGATAAGCTGGGTGTTGTCGTCTTATCATTTGGACTCGGTATTGCTATTGCTGCAGGACTGGATCTAACACTATTCTTCGATGCAGATAGTATTACTGCGGTACAAAAAGATGTTTCTGAAATTAGCATCGCCATTGCTCTTCCCCTGCTACTTTTTTCAATTAATGTAAAAAGTGCGCTAAATATGGCTGGAGATACCATAAAGGGAATGGCTCTGGCTTTACTGTCCGTTATCGTTATAAGCACTGCAGGGGCTGTTCTATTTTCTGATCAAGTTGCCGATGTTTGGCAAGTCGCAGGCATGTCCGTCGGCGCTTATACCGGCGGTGGCCCTAACATGGCGGCGATTAAAACAGCCATTGATGGTAAAGAATCTATTTTCATCACCATGGTGACTTACGACATTTTATTCTCTGCCATTTATTTAATCTTTGTTATGTCTTTAGGCCAGCGAGTCTTTGGTTTATTTTTGAATAAATATCAACATAAAAATGAATCGGGGGAGATTGATTATGCGGGTATGGAGCATCTTGCCGATGAAACCGCGAACGGCTATAAAAAACTGGTTGCGGTAAAATTACTGCCACAAACCCTTGCCGCATTATTAAGCTCAGGGGTTGTGGTAGGAGTTGCTTTATTTATAGCCAGCTTAGTACCTGAAACCTACAAATCAACAACGACTATTATTGGTATTACTAGCCTAGGGTTAGCCGCCTCCTTCATTCCAAAGATTCGTACTTTAGCCAATAGTTTTCAATTGGGCATGTACTTAATCCTAGTCTTTTGCTTCACTATGGGCACCATGACGGATATGAATATTTTTACAGATATTGATCTTGGCCTTGCCAGTTATATCAGCTTTATTCTTATCGGTTCCTTGGTTATGCAAGCCCTGCTCTGTAAGCTATTTAAAGTTGATACCGATACCTTTTTAATCACTTCTTCCGCAGCAATTATGTCAGTTCCTTTTATTCCCGTTATCGCTGGGGCATTAAAAAATCGTGAAATTTTATTACCTGGTTTTGCGGCCGCCATTATTGGTTATGCCGTTGGTAATTATCTTGGCATTATCGTCGCTAATGTTAGTCGCGCTTTGGTTGGGGCATGATAAAAAATAAAACCATTCTAATTGCAGGAGCGTCTTCCGGCATTGGTCGCCAGGTTGCATTATTATTGAGTCATCATAACAATCGATTGATTGTCAGCGCTAGGCGCCAACAAGAGCTTGAGGAATTAACCAAGCAGATTATCGCTAACGGCTCAAAAGCCATTGCTGCCCCCTGCGACGCACTCTCTCAACAACAGGCCAGCGCTTGCGTACAACAAGCGGTTAATTCGTTTCAGCATATTGATATCGCCATATTAAATATTGGCGATGGCCCTGCTTTTAATATGAGTACTGCGAGTGCGGATGAAATAAATCACAACATGCAGCTCAACTATGGCACTCAAGTTAATTTTTTAGTGCCATTAATTGCACAAATGAAACAGCAAGGTTTTGGCTTAATTGCCCATACAAACTCTCTCGCAGGGTTTATTGGCTTGCCAATGCAAGGCCCCTACTCTGCTGCAAAAGCCGCTGGCCGTATGCTAATGGATAGCTGCCGCATAGAATTAAAGCCCTTTGGGCTTAAGTTTGTTTCTATTTACCCCGGTTTTGTGGCGACTGCGCGAGTTAAAGCCGATGGCATCCCTTCTCCTTTTGAAATCAGTGAAGTCGATGCAGCCAAACATGTTATTCGTGCTTTAGAAAAAGAAAAATCCGATTATTTATTTCCACTGTTAACTGCAAACCTCATTCGTTTAGCAAGGGTTCTGCCTAAATCCTTAACCAACAAACTATTAGCGAAAGCAGTCCCTAGCGATTATTAAAGCCCAATCACAGCCAGTGGTTTATTTAAGTACCGCAGCCAGCTGAGTTCTGCGCTGTATTCCGAGTTTATTATAAATATTACTGGCGTGGCCTTTCACCGTGGCTAGGCCAATATTGAGCCTAATAGAGATTTCTTTATTTGCCATGCCTTCAATAATTAATAGCGCTATTTCTTTTTCCCGATCGGTTAATGATTGGAATAAACTGCTTTCATCCATGCTTAGTTGTTGATCGATAGTCTGTGGTTTAATGTTCTCAATACCGCTATTAACATCTCTAGGTATAATCTTATTATATCCCTGCAACTCAGAAGGCAAGGCACGGTAATCTATTAGCAAAGGCAAAAGCTCATCTAAGTATTCACGATAAAGTTGATTAAATTCTAAAGTACCCGCTTTAATGAGTAAAAGATGTCTCTGCAGCTTTTCCTCACTTTCGTTTTCTTGGCGATGTGCATTCAACAGTTTTAAAATAATAAAATGCAGCGCCAATAATTTATTCTGCTTTAGTTCTGCTTGTGCAAATAATTGTTCACACTCTTCTGCCATATCGGAGCCCAAAGTAATTCGAACTCGAATATAAGCAATAATTTCACTTTCAGAGCTTGGGGATGTCATCTTTAGCCAATCCTTATCCTCATCAATATGATCAAGTTGAAAGTGGCTCGCCCAATTAAGCATGGCTAATTCATCACCTGATAAGCCATCAACAATTGCAAATAATAGCTCTGGTTTGGGTAAAGCCAGTTGCCAGCCATCGAAGTGCATAATTGCATGAGCCTCTAATTCAGATAGCTTAAGCCGAGCACCTACTAAATTTTGTTGCGCTAGTGCATATAAAAACTCGGCCCAATAACAGTAGGCGAGGTTAAGGGGGTCTAGGTTAGTATAGTAGCTTCGCATGCTTTGTAATGCGTCTTCTGCCTCTAACAACTTTCCTTGCTCTCTAAAAACGATTAGTCGAACACGATATAAGGTGCTTGCCATAGCCACCGATTCTAGATTATTTACCTTTAGCCAAGCTTCAATACGATCACAATAGCCTAAGACAAACGAGAGCTTACCCAACTGCAAACAAGGTACGAGCAACCACCCGAGGCTTGCTAATACACAAGGGGCATCTTCTTGCTCAAGCGACCAATAAATAGCCTTTATCAAATACTCTAATCCTGTAACTTGATCTCCTGCTAGCAGTTTTTCCATTGCTAGGCTGTGCCATGCCCAAGAACAGAATTCATTATTGCTATTAAATAACTGATGGTATTGCTCAATACCCAGCTTCTCATTAATAATTAATCCTGGCTGAACCAATAATGCATAATGATGCTGTAATAAGATAATCAAACGCTGGTTATCTTCATTGATATTATTAATTGACGAATTGGAAATTAATATGTGTAATTTTTCATTGGCGAATTGATGACCATATTGTTGAAAATCGAGTAAGTTCTCAAATATTGAGAGATGTAAATGCCCTCGTTTTTCTTCTTTTGGAATCCTATTGATTAGTTGTCGAGCCTGTTGATATTGTCCTTGCCGACTAAAGTGTAATGCTGCTTTTGAGACTAGCTCAACCGCCAAGGGCCAATATTCCAATCTAATTGCACACTGAATTGCTTCTGCCCAGTAGCCTTTCTTTTGGTAAAATTTAATTGCTGTTATTAATAGCTCTGAGTATTCGAGATGAGCATTACTTTGAATCCAACTCTCAAGAATTGAGCTGGGATAAAACTCAATTGAATCTTCACTTTTGAAATGACCGAGGCCGATGAAGCTCTCTAGTTCTTTAGCTGTGAATTTATGCTGGCTGAGAATATTGATTAATTCTCTGTTCAATAAGGGTAATGATAAAATTTCCAGTTCCTGTTGCGAACAATCCACTGTTAACTGTCGAAAGTAATGATGTACTTCAGGGCTTTGTATAAGTCTATCGGTAAAATCATAACGGGGTCTTATCTTATCCACAGCTAATAATTGCTTAACATAGTTTGTACTGATACAAATTATGGCTAAGCCAACATGACCTAATGTTGCTGCATGAACTAGATCTGCTAGCTCACTAGTAAGATCATTCTGAAAGAGACTATTTATACGATTAATTTTATTAAATTCTTCTTTATCTTTTAAAAAAGAGCTCTCATTAAAGACAATGAATTTCTTAGCAGAATTCACTAAACATAATTGCTGTAATTTTGAGTTTTTCCCTGAAAAAACACAACAGATTGAAGGATCTAACTGCTGAATGAAATACAGCACCTGCTCTAATAATGTAGAATTTTTAATAAGGTGAGTATTATCAAAAATTAGATAATATTTTTCTGGTTGTGAGTACTGGCGGCCCAAGCAGTTTAATTCTTTGCTTAGTGCTAAAATAGACCTAGAAAGGTTATTCTCATTAATAGCTGTTGATTTAAGCCATTGTTTCTCACGGCAGCATGCTGAAACTTCATGCCAAAATAATGAGCCTTCATTATGCAAACTACTTAAATTGACTACGATATGATGACTGTACTTTAATGTTTCAGAATGCCTAATTTGATAGCTTTTTCCTGCACCTGAGCTGGCTGATAAAAAGATTAAATCATATGAAGAAATATCATTATCACGATCTAAAATATTATCAACCAACTCAGTGCTTACCATGCCAAATCCTTAAGCTTTTACATATTCCATTACTTAGTAAAAATTAGTTATATTAATGCAGATGTTCTAATGCACTAGCAGCGAACTGATCGATATCCATTAGATAATCAAAGCTATCTAAATCTAAGGTCGTTCCTGTACGCACAATGACTAACTCGTGAGAAGGAATAACGATAACATACTGTCCACGCATCCCTAATGCTAAATATGCATCCTCCGGCAACGAAGGCAGTATTTTTCCATGGGGCTCATTATGGTTTAGCCAAATGCCTGCACCGTATGTTTTTTTCAGTTTATTATCAGCACCCATCTCAGCGAGTATGGGAGTTTGCATATAGTCAAACCAACTTGTTGGAATTATCTTTTCACCATTCCAACGACCCTTCTGTAGCATAAATTGGCCTATTCTTAATAGGTCTCGAGTTGAAATAAGGTCCTGCATGCCAAACGTCATTGTGCCATGACCATCCGCCTGAACGATGACACTGTTCACCGAAATTTCTCGCATTAAGCTTTGAAACTCTCTATATGTATTTTCCAGTCCACCAAGCTGTTGATTAAATTGATCAGCTAAAATGAAACTATTCGCCGTAGAGTATTTGAACTCCTGTCCAGCAGGCATCACTAGCATTTTATTAATGGCTAAATCAGCCATGTCATCCGCGACGAATAACATATTTGCATCTGACGTTGCTTCGACATAACTTTCATCAAATTGTAATCCACTGGTCATTGTCATTAAATGATGACTGCTAATATTGCTACGGCCATCTTGCCATGCATTATAAGACAATGGTTGATGTATATCGAATTGCCCCTGAGCAGACAGTTTCCCTGCTAATAATACCGCCAGAGTTTTACCCAAAGAAAAACCATACAATGGGGTATCTGGTGTAATTTCCGGGGCATAGCGCTCATAGACAAGCTGGCCGCTACGAGCAATAGCAATACTATGAGTTGCCACTTGATAACTTTTATTTTCACTAAACTGAATATCCGCTGCGGCATCAATTTCAGAATATTCATTGGCGCTAAGCTCCTCGCTAGTGGCCACCATACTCCCTACAGGCCAGAGGGTATTTTTATCCAACTCAACTGTATCAATACTCGGCATAACTTGTTGGCGCAAACTAGTTTCATCACTAACCCCTTGAGTATTCCCAACTAAAGTACAGCCTAGACCTTCACGATAAATAGCTGTTTTTTCAGTTGTCAGTATTTTACTGGATACACTTTTCGTCCTCTGATTTATAATAGGTTTTGCATTTTTTGAAGAACCGTTAGTAATCAATTCTAAATCTTGCTTATTAATCTGCTCAGGGCTAAACCCTGAAATAAATGCTTTAGAGCAGGCCATTGACGCTACATACCCCGTTAAACTTAATTGAGAATCCTTACAGCCACTCATTAGCCCGACTGCAGCAATAGCAATAACTATATTTTTGTAATCCATAATGCATTTCCTTATCTAGTTATAAATAATTTCATTTATAACTAGATACCATAAAGCAGTTAGATACGGTCACCCCCCTACTAAAGTAGTTGCTAATAAAATTAAGCAGGGAAAAACTGTGACGCTGATCACCAATACTTATCATTAATTATTCCTTACAGTGCAATACACTGGCAATAAGAACAGGTAGCCCAACAAACACACCAATAATTACAATATAATGACTACAAATGACATTTATAATATCCATTCTCGCTATTGCAGGATTTACGCGATACAAGGTATGCAGGCTCTTTATATTAATGCCAGTAGAAATGTATTTAGAAATACAAATAGAATTAAGGTTAGGTGAGCTATGACTATTAAAAATTTAACAATAACCACAACCGATGGTTATCAGCTACAAGCCAGCGAGTTCAACCCAACTGAAAGTAATGGTATTGGACTTGTTATCAATGGCGCAACAGGGGTTATTCGAAAGTATTACCAAGCCTTTGCTGAATTTTTATCCGAACAGGGCTTCACTGTTTTAACCTATGATTTTAGGGGGATAGGAGAAAGCACACAGGCTTCTACTAGCGCTTTAGAACCATCGATGATCCATTGGGGTCAGCATGACATGGACGCAGTATTAAGCCACTTTATCGACAGTTACCCTGAATTAACAATCAAGGGTATAGGCCATTCTATTGGTGGTCAGCTCTTAGGAATAATGCCAGACAATAACCGTTATGACAGTTTTTTAAACATTGCCTCTCAGCATATTTATTGGAAAAATTGGCCAATGAAAGATAGACCTTTAAGTGTGGTTTTCTTTTTCGGTATCCTGCCATTATTTTACAAATTAACCGGTGGTCTACCTTCATGGGTATTGGGGGCAGAATATTTACCCAAACAAGTCGCTCGAGATTGGAGCCGCTTTGGTCGTAAGAAATCCTATATCGCCGATGAGAAAGGCATTCCTATGCGCGAAGGATTTAGTGCTTATCAAGGCAAGATGCGTTTATACAGCATGGCGGATGATAAACGTTTTGCACCACCGAACTGTGTACGTGAACTAGAGAAACTTTATCACAATGCGGAAACGGATATTCAGACCTTTCATCCAAGTGATTACGGTATGAGAGCCATTGATCATTTCGGTTTCTTTAAAAAGAACATGAATAAAAAGGCTTGGTTTGAAAGTGCCGACTGGTTAGCCAATTAGAATTAAAAAATAAAGCATCATAAAAAAACCCGCTGCTGATAAAATACCAGAGCGGGTTTTGATGCATCGGTGACAATGCAGCTTATTTAAATATAAGCTTCTTTTTATTTCTTTCTACTATTTAGCTTCTACTATTTAGCTTCAACTATTTAGCTTCAACTATTTAGCTTCCAAGATGGCCACAACACCCTGGCCACCAGCTGCGCAGATAGAGATAAGGCCACGGCCTTCACCCTTCTCTTCTAGCATCTTAGCTAAGCTTGAAACAATACGACCACCGGTTGCAGCAAATGGGTGTCCCGTTGCAATAGAAGAGCCATTAACGTTCAACTTGCTACGATCGATTGAACCCATAGCGCCATCACGGCCTAGTTTCTCTTTACAGAACTTCTCGTCTTCCCACGCTTTCAGTGTTGAAGCAACAACACCGGCAAACGCTTCGTGAATTTCATAATAATCAAAATCTTGAAGTGTAAGTCCAGCACGATCCAACATATTCGATACGGCATACGCAGGGGCCATTAATAAACCTTCAGCATCTTTACTTACAAAATCAACAGCTGCTGTTTCATAAAAAGAAAGATAAGCACGTACTGGTAAGTTATTTTCTTTTGCCCATTCTTCAGACGCTAGTAATACGCAAGAAGCACCATCGGTTAATGCCGAAGAGTTAGCTGCTGTTAATGTACCTTTACCTGATTTTTTATCAAATGCTGGCTTTAACGTCGCCATCTTCTCTAGGTTAGGTTCGCGCGCAAGATTGTCTTTTTCTAGACCTTGGAAAGGGGTTACTAAGTCATCAAAGAAACCACGGTCGTAAGCGGCTAAAAGATTCTTATGGCTGTTAAAACCAATTTCGTCCTGCTCTTCGCGGGTAATGCCCCACTCTTTTACAGTAATTTCAGTATGCTCACCCATCGACATATTCGTACGTGGCTCACCGTTACGCGGTATTAATGGCGCAAGGTGCTTAGGACGAATTTTAGAAAGCAACTTCAAGCGCTGACCTGTGGTTTTAGCACGGTTAACATCTAAAAGAATTTTACGTAAACCTTCAGAAACACCAATTGGCGCATCCGAAGTGGTATCAGAACCACCCGCAATACCACAATCGATATGGCCTAGAGCGATTTTGTTAGCCACTTGCATACACGCCTGCAGGCCAGTACCACACGCTTGCTGAATATCTGTCGCAGGAGTCATTGGGTGTAAAGCCGTGCTCAAAACACATTCTCGCGCTAGGTTGAAATCGCGGCTGTGCTTAATCACAGAACCCGCAATCACTTCTCCAATTTTTTTGCCCTGCAGATCATAACGGTTGATTAAACCATTGAGCGCAGCGGTTAACATGTCTTGGTTCGACGCATAAGAATAAGTAGTATTTGAGCGTGCGAAAGGGATGCGGTTACCGCCAATAATGGCAACTCGACGAATTTGCTGTGTCATATTGTGATCCTAATAAAACTGGCTAGAAAATATGGTTGAGGCATTGAATGAATAAGCCCCAGTACCACGAGAAGCAACTTTAGCGCTTGAGTCTACCTGTTAGACAGGTATGGGCATTGGCTGAAGTGACGCGGAAAGCATTCTAGCGGTCAATTATTTGTTGTAGGATAGCTGCTCTAATCTGCTTACCTTGGTAGCAATGTATCCAGCGTTTTGTGCTCGATACGGTTTATACGCTACCTCACTCACATAAATAGTGAGTACATACAAACCTAGTACAGCTTATATTTAGACCATTAAGCTTATATTTAAACATTAGTTAGTCTTTAAAGAGTGAATAATATTATGGGCAATTTTTACGAAAGCATGTTGAATTCAGGCATGGGCCGCAAAGTACTAAGCACCGTTGGCCTACCGACACCTATCGAACTAAACCGTTATAGTGCTAGCCAAGCGACCTTTTTAGAAGGCAACGTATTAGTAGGCACTGCAAAAAATGGTGAACTGGTTTCAGACCTAGTTCGCAACCTAGGGGATTCAGACGCGAGTATCTATTTCCCGTCTGCAGCGACCACAGCAAACGAAATCGTAAAAGCAGGCAGCGAGCATAACGTTAAAGTCACTCAAGTTGAGTGCCAAAAAGGCATGAAAGAGAAATTCAATGCCGTTATTTTTGATGCTTCTGGTATCGAAGATGGCGAAGGTCTTAGCCAGCTATATACCTTCTTCAACCCAATTATGCGCAGCCTAACCCCTAACGCGCGCGTTATTGTGATTGGCCGTCCACATATGAAAGCCAAGAATGGTGAAAAAGCTGCCGCTATGCGCGCACTTGAAGGCTTCACTCGTTCAGTTGCCAAAGAAGTTGGTAAAAAAAGCGCGACTTCTCAAGTTGCTTACATTGAAGAAGGTGCTGAGAAGCAAATGGACTCTACCGTTCGCTTCTTATTATCAGCCAAGTCTGCTTATGTTGCAGGCCAGGTAATTCACGTACGTAAAGGCGAAGAGGTTAAATACCCTGATTGGCATAAGCCGTTAGCGGGTAAAGTAGCTCTTGTAACAGGTGCTTCTCGTGGCATTGGCGAATCAATCGCTCGCACCCTTTCTCGTGATGGCGCGACGGTTCTAGGTTTAGACATCCCACCAGCTGAAGCAGATCTTAATAAAGTGATGGCTGAAATCGGCGGTGAATTACTATTGGCTGATATTTCTTCTGCAGAAGCACCTGCACAGATTGCTGCCAAGCTGAAAGAAATGGGCGGCGCTGATATCGTTGTTCATAACGCAGGCATTACTCGTGATAAAACATTAGCCAATATGCCGGCACATTGGTGGGATATGACCATCGCCATCAACTTGTCTGCAGAAGAACACATTAATAACGAATTGTTCAAAACAGATGCTATTAATACTGGTGGCAGCATCATTTGCGTATCGTCTATGAACGGTATTGCTGGCCAAATGGGCCAGACCAACTACGCAGCGTCTAAAGCTGGCGTAATCGGTTATGTGCAATATATGGCTGATGAATTAGCCGAGAAGAACATCACCATTAATGCGGTTGCTCCTGGCTTTATTGAAACAGCCATGACTGATGCCATTCCAATGATGACTCGTGAAGTTGGCCGTCGTTTGAATTCACTATCTCAAGGCGGCAAGCCGGTTGATGTGGCTGAAACCATCGCTTTCTTTGCTAACCCAGCATCAAGTGGTGTAACGGGTAACGTAGTCCGTGTTTGTGGTCAGTCTCTTGTTGGTGCATAGCTTTATATTCAGCTCTAGGTAATAGCTAGGCAATAAATAGTAGCTGCATATTAAAAGCTCGATAAACTCTTTATCGGGCTTTTTTTTCGTCTTATTTCAAATAAAACCCATCGCCTTATAACAAGCATATCTAATATTTTGATCTAAACTCTAAATAAATACGTCAACTTTATTTAGGGCTTAAACCATGCTAAGAATAAGGACTATACTCGGCAAATCTTTTTCATTGCCCTTTTTACTGCTCTCCTTGCTTCTTACTAGTCAATTAACGCTAGCCGATCCACTTCGAGTTGGCACCACGTTATGGCCAGGATACGAACCCCTTTATCTAGCAGAAGAAATAAACGCCTATAAAGAAGATATTCGCATGATCGATTACCCCTCGACCAGTGAAGTATTGAGGGCTTTTAAAAATCGTATCGTCGAAGTTGCCGCGCTAACCTTAGACGAAGTTGTCTTATTAGAAGAATCGAATATTCCAGTCCAAATAATTTTAGTCTTGGATGTCTCAGAGGGGGCTGATGTGATTATGGTAAGACCTGAATTGAAGAACATTCAGGGATTAAAAGGCGCAAGGGTTGCTGTAGAAAGTACTGCGGTAGGTGCCTATACCTTAAGTCGAGCACTTGAAGTTCATAACATCGATATCAGCGATATTTCTTTAGTTAATGTTGAAAATAGCAGCCATAAAGAAGCCTATGAAAATAATACCGCTGATGCGGTTGTTACCTACGAGCCCATTCGTACTCAATTACTAAACCTTGGTGCAATCGAAGTTTTTAACTCCACCGAAATTCCTGGGGAGATAGTTGATGTTCTTGTAGTTCACCAAGACGTTAGCCAAACCCATAAAGATGAGCTTTATGATATATCCAAAGGCTGGTTCAAAGCTTTAAAACACATGAAAGATGAGCCAGTGGCATCTTACAATTTTATTGCATCACGCATGAAGCTAACCCCAAGAGAAGCAAAAGAAAGCTATATTGGTTTAAGCTTACCTAGCTTAGATAAAAATAGGTTGATGCTCACAGGCTCATCAGCACCACTAGCAGAAACATTTGATCGTTTAACTCAACACATGAAACACAGTGGCTTAATTCAGCCATCTGCCAATCCTAAAGCCGTTCTAAATACACAGTTTCTTCCCTAAATACTATGTCTCTTAGAATTCTTATTCCGACATTATTATTAACCTTTACTCTTATAGCGACGCTAATAGGCTATGGAGCGATACGCAATGACCTTACGGAAGATATTGAGCAGCAAAGTCTGCATTATATGAATATAGAGTTAAGTAAGCTGCAATCTTTAATTGAACCGCTATTGGAAAAAAAAGACATTAGAGCTATTAAGTCACTCACCGCTTTTAAAGCCTCTGAACTCGATAATAAAGCCATGCTTATCGCTAATGAAAAAAATATTATTGTTGCTTCAACCAACCAACAAGAGCTATTAAATTATTGGCAGTCTAGCAAATTGAATATCAGCCCTGAATTTGTCGAAAAAACAATTTCATCTACTCGCAGTTATACTCAAATATCAGCCGATAAAAAATTACTCGATGGCTATATCAGTTTATGCGTGCGAGATTTAACCAAAGGTTTACGCAGTTTTTCCTGTGGCTTTTTATACTACCAAATCGATCTATCTTATCGCCAAAACCAAGCAAGAACCTGGCTAACAAAACAGTCTCTTTATATTGCCATTGGCAGTAGTTTTGCCGCGTTATTATTAGTATTAATACTTCACTTTAGAGTGACACGTCGAGTAATACAGATTAAATCAGTATTAGACTTATGGTCTAAAGGTGATCGTAATGCTCAAATAAAATTATCTGGCAAAGATGAAATCAACCATATTGGCTACCTGATTAATTCATTAGTCAGGCAGTTTGCAAGTGATGAAAGATCTTTGATTTTCAATCAACAAGTAAATGATGCCATTATTCAAAGCGCTAATTACGCCATTATAGCAACCGATACCAAAGGGATTATTACCACCTTTAATTCATCGGCTGAAAAAATGCTCGGCTACGATAAATTTGAACTCATTGATAAAGAAACTCCCGCCTTATTTCATCATTTATCTGAAGTTATCTCTCGCAGTAAAATTTTATCAGAAGAACTCGGGGACACAATCGAACCAGGATTTGAAACTTTTGTAGCGCGGGCAAGAAAAGGAGAAATTGATGAGAGTAATTGGACCTATATCCATAAAGATGGCCACGAAATCCCGATCCATCTATCGGTCACCGCTCTTTACGATTCCCTTGGTCACATTTATGGATTTTTAGGCATTTTTTATGATATCAGTCAGCAACTGGCAGCCGAAGAAAAGCTAGAACAGTTGGCATATTTCGACCAACTAACTCAACTTCCCAATAGAATGCTCTATAACGACCGTCTAAATCAAACGATCATATTGGCTGAGCGCAATAAATCTCAATTCTCCATTTTCTTTATTGATCTAGATAAATTCAAATTTGTTAATGATACCTTTGGCCATGAGATCGGAGATAAGCTGTTAATTAACGTTGCTAAAATCATAACCCGCTGTATTCGAAAATCAGATACCGTCGCACGCTTAGGTGGGGATGAATTTACAGTAATATTGCCAGGCTCAGATAGCCATTACGATAAGCTTGCCGTCGGTCTCATTGCAGAAAAAATAATACAGAGACTCAGTGAAACCCTTATTATCGATGATCATGAGTTAAATATTGGCGCCAGCATCGGTATTGCTATCTACCCCCAAGACGGCTTAGGTATATCAAGCTTGAATAAACATGCCGATATCGCAATGTACCATGCTAAAGAGCAAGGCCGCAGCCAGCATTGCTTCTTTGATTCCGCATTGGATAGCACGCTTGATAGCTCATCCGATAGCACTATGTCCAATACGGACTAGTGATTGTCCGCTTCAAACAAGTTTTTATTCATACAGTCAGTACACTTCAGGAGTACTTCAACAAAACCAACGCTATCTAACAGCGGAATAATAAAATGAAACCACTCTCTTTAGCCGTCCCTTTAGCCATTTCTTCAGCTATTGCTACCCTTTTAATAGCCTCTCAGCTAACCGCCTGTAGTGATGGAAATAGCCTTCCTAAATCACTAGGTGCAGACTCACAAGGCCACAGCGCACCAACTGCGGCGACTATCAAAGCGAACCAAAATGTTCGTCAGCAATTGCCTTTTAATAATCAGCAAGACTTTATCGATGCCAAACGCGGCTTAATCGCTAGCGTAGATTCCTTAGTAACTAAAAATTCCAGCGGCGAAGACGTCTGGAATATGAATGACTACAAATTTATTCAATATCAGGGAGTTGATGGTGGATCTCCTGCCAGCGTAAACCCCAGCCTATGGCGCCAAGCCAACTTAAATAACATACACGGACTGTTTAAAGTCAGTGACGGCATTTATCAATTACGGGGCTTTGATTTAGCTAATATGACCCTGATTGAAGGTGATACAGGCTGGATAGTCGTCGACCCCCTAACAGCGAAGGAAACCTCAAAACAGGCCTTTGATTTCGCTCAAAAGCATCTAGGCAACAAACCTATTACTGCCATCCTATTTACCCACAGCCACATTGATCATTTTGGTGGCGCTTTAGGGTTAGTAACCGCAGAACAAGTAAAACAACAGGGCATTCGAGTAATTGCCCCTGAAGGTTTTATGGAAGAAGCCACCAGTGAAAATATCATTGCAGGTACCGCTATGAGCCGACGCGCTATGTTTATGTATGGCAAACGCTTGGCCAGAAATGAGCGCGGCCATATTGGTTCTGGCCTAGGTAAAGGCCCTGCTTTTGGTAGTTTTGGTATTTTAGAACCGACTGAAATAGTGAATCACCAAACGCCTATATTAAACGTTGATGGCATCAACATTGAATTTCAATTTACTCCAGGCTCTGAAGCCCCAGCTGAGTTCACTTTTTATCTGCCTGACCTTAAAGCTTTCTGCGGCGCTGAAGTTGTCTCCCGCAATATGCACAACCTATATACCTTACGCGGCGCTAAAGTTCGTGACGCATTGAAGTGGAGCAGCTATATCGAGCAAGCACGTACACAATTCTCTGCAGCCGATATCTATTTTGGCAGCCATCACTGGCCAATGTGGGGACAAGAAAACATTCAGGACTTTTTAAAACTACAACGTGATAGCTACAAGTACATCCACGACCAAAGCGTGCGCTTACTCAACGGCGGCGCAACCCCAAGTGAAGTTGCTGAGCAAATCACTATGCCCGAAAAACTGAATACCTCATTTCCTAATCGCGGTTATTACGGCACGTTAAAACATAATGCAAAAGCCGTTTACCAAAACTATCTAGGCTGGTACGACGCCAATCCTGCCAACTTAGATCCACTACCGAATGAAGACAGCGCTCAACGCTATATTAAAATGATGGGCGGAGTCGATAAGGTGGTAGAGCAAGCGCAAATTGCCTTTGACAACGCGAGCAATGATGCAGGAGCTTATCGCTGGGTCGCTGAATTATTAAACAAAGCGGTTTTCTCGGACCCTAGCCATAAAGCTGCCAAAGCTCTATTAGCAAAGACTTACGACCAACTGGGCTACCAAGCTGAATCAGCCCCTTGGCGTGATGTTTATCTATCTGCCGCTTATGAATTACGTCATGGCGGCCCAGAAAAAGGCATCGATATCGCCTTAATGCGCGACATTCTATTGGAAACTCCCGTTGAGCGTTTCTTCGATACCCTATCTGTGCGCTTAAATGGCCCGAAAGCCGAAGGGGAAGATTATGCGATTGAGATCAATTTCACCGATAAAAATTTAAGCTATGTACTGCAAGTCGAGAACTCTGTGTTATATCACCATACTGCTGCAGCTTGGGCATATAAAAAAGCGGAAGATAAAAAGGTGGGGATTGGTAGTAGCGAGAGTGAAATCAATGCGAGCCTAAATGTAAAGCATGAACTGTTTATCGATATGCTTATTGGGCGCGCAGGACTGAAGAAGACCTTGTTTTCCGATGACTTAAGCATTGATGGCAGTAAGTTAGATTTACTCGCCTTCCTGAGCCTGTTTGATCGCCCTATGGGAGATTTCAACATAGTCACCCCATAATTATGTACCGCTTTATTAATCGCTCTATGACTTAAAAGCCAGTGCTATTATTGCTATAATCTGTTTTTAGATTTTCTGAGACAGCTCTTGTAGCAAGATAGCCATGGCCAAGAATAAGCGCGACATCCCAAATTACAACCTCCCTATTATCGAAACTCACTTTCATTTAGATTATCTAAAAGAAGGTAGCACAGAAGAGATTTTAGCCAAGGCTCGTCTGGTTGGCATAGAGAAATTTATGACCATTGCCGTCTCTCCTGACAATCTAGAGAAGGTTATCTCTCTGACCGAAAACCATGATGACGTATACGGTACTCTGGGTATTCATCCTCATGATGCAGAGCTTTACAACGATGATGTCGAAGCCTTTATTCGCCAACACCTGGCCCCTGAAAATCGCAGTGAGAAAATGCGTGCGGTCGGTGAAATTGGCTTAGATTATTTCTACGATAATGCTGATCGTAAAATTCAACGAGATGTCTTTGAGCGCCAGCTACAAATGGCAGTGGATTTTGAGCTGCCAGTAGTTATTCATACCCGTGAAGCTGATGAAGATACGCAGGCTATTTTAGCGAATTTTGCCCCATTAATGGCGAAGAAAGGCGTTATCCACAGCTTCACCTCCGGCATTGAATTAGCTCGCTTTTGCGTAGGCCAAGGATTCAATCTTGGCATAAACGGCATCGTAACCTTTAATAAAGCCGATAACGTACGTGAAGTTGTCGCCGATACACCACTTGAGAAATTGCTATTAGAAACCGATGCACCCTTCTTAACCCCGATGCCTTATCGTGGTAAAGAAAATGCGCCTTGTTATTTGCCCTTTATCGCCGAGAAAATAGCTGAAGTAAAAGGCATTGAAGTAGAGCAAGTTTTAAAACAATGCTATCAGAATTCTGTAGAAACGTTTTTTATCTAATAACTGCAACTATTCAGCAGGCCTTATAAATCGATCATGACTGGGTATTTATTCCACAAAACGGCGTAAATACTTCCATGTAGCCTTAGTTCGGCATCCATGCCTCGCATATTTGCTCCACAAACACCCAATAATGATCTTTATCATTCTAAATAGTTGCTATCAAATTTAACAACTCTCTTTAAAACTCAATGCCTATTACCAGCGGATCATGATCCGATGAACGATAGGCGTCTGGCTCAGCATAATGGTCAATCGAAGGGTAGCTCTGCCCGTTAGCTTCTGTGTGATAATTCAATAACTCATCTTCTACAGAGTTGATATGCCAGTGATCGAGACTGCGAATAAAAGGCAGCATCGCATCATTAGCGAGGGCATGATCAAGATTACCAAGGTAACCTTGATAGCTGTAAGAAAAACTAGCTTTGCTAGCCATATTAATACTAGAAAGATTAATACTAGTAATACGGTTTAAGTTTTTAAAACCCGCCTCTTTCAATACCAATAGAGGATCTTCTTTACTGTAACTATTTAAATCTCCTACGATTAATACTGGTGACCCAGGCACTGTTTCGTGTTTTATAAAATCAGTTAATGCTAAAGCTGCTTTAATGCGTGCTTGGTTGCAGTGACCTTGAAACATATCTTCCGCTTCCCTTTTACAAGGACGCCCCTTCGATTTGAAATGGTTCACAGCTACATAAAATGCTTGTTTATCTAGAGTAAATTTTTGCAATAAACCAGGGCGACGATAACCAACATTAATTAATCTCGCAGCCCCTTCAGGCTTTGCCTTTTTAGCTCGGTAGAGAATGCCAACACTAATTTTATTAGTGCCGAGCAGTCTCTGTTTAGGAATAATATATTGATACTGCTGATCGTATTTAAATTGCTTATTTAATGCCCGCGTAAGGTCTGCAATCGATGAATGCTCACCATAACCATCATTCTCTAATTCCATTACTGCAATAACATCAGCATCAATAGCGGCTAATGCAGATACTAACTTTTGTGTTTGCATCACAAAACCAGGGTAACTCTTTGCACCTCGCGAGGTAGGAAAGCCAACATCTCGCTGCTTAAAAGAAGAAGGGCTACCATTGAAATAATTCTGCAAATTCATACTAGCAATCACCAGGTTCACTTGCTTAGATACTATCGGCTGTTTAGCTCTCCCCTGCGAGTGAATTTTCACTTTAGATTTAGAGTCAGCATCAGGAATTAAAATGTAATGCTCACCATAGCTATGTAATACCCCGCTTAATTTATTAACACCATCCCCAATACGCAAAGGATTATTAGCAGAAAAACCAGCACTATTCGGAAAAGGGATAAATTTAGGGAAAGGGGCAGAATAGCCGTCATCGACTAATAAATAGTCTAATTTTTTATCTAGCAAGGGGGCAGTACCAGAGCGAATCTCTTTTACTGCAAATAACTCTGTCGGCTGAAAGTGTAAACGTGAAGAAACAGCGAATTGGCCATAATTACCTAGACCATAACCAGCACCAAATAAATCACTGACTAATAAGGGCTGATTTATAATAATCCGCATGCCTTCTAAAACTTCTAATTTTGCCAAAGACTTTACTGGCAAGGTCAAAAGAACAGGCTCAGGTACTGACTGATTGCTGGCACAAACGGTTAATGCTTTAACCCGCTTCAATTCGGTTAAGTTATGGTACTCAGCAACTTGGGCTAATAAACGAACTCGTTGCCCACGCTTAACCTTCGCCTTTTTGTGAAAAACAAAAATACCATGAGAGTGAACTGAAATAGCCCCTATATTAGCCCCTATATTAGCCCCTATATTAGCTCCGTTATTAGAATGCTGTGAAGCTTCTTGCTGTAGCCAAAACCCTTGATACTCTTTTGTCTTATCCAGAGTAACAATGCCTTCTGTAACCACCCACTTATTTAATAAAGGACTTTTAACTCCAGTCCCTTGAATGGCTGATATTGGATGGTAATTTTTGAATTGGCTATCACCACAAGAACCAAGGGAGTTAGAATTACTCGCGTGGTTTAGACTAGAAAAAATTAAACAAAAGGAAGAAAGGAAAAAAACTAATACGTTATAAATAGTTCGATTAAGAAAGCTATTTAAACTGGCCACTTGCTATAAACCAACAGGATAAATAATTTGGTCTTGATAACCAGTGATTACTTCTATCGTTCCAGAAAATGCTTCATCTAAGTCATTATCCCCAGAGTCGACGATTAAAGGACGGCCTTCTAAGGCGCTAATTTTTGCCTTAGTCGAAATAACCTTAAGATTATCTTTACCTAATTTCATTAATACTTTGGCACTTAGTTGCTGATTTCCTCGACCAATAATATGACCTTGGCCGCCGATTATACTGATAATGGCCTGACAGGAATATTGTTCTAGATAGCTAAGAATATCAGCCTCACTGACATCCGATTTTAATAACTGCTGGTCTAATACCGCATCGATACCTAGTAAGGTATTATCCAAATGTAATTCATCCATCACCGCTAATGTGGTTTTACCAGAACCAATTAAATACAGAACATCATCTTCCATACCCTGCACGATATCCGCAGCGATATCCTGTAAAACAAGCTCTTCTACTTCCACACCACCCTGCTTAACACTTTGAATAAACTGGCCTGCTTGTGGCACGCGCATTTCACCATAAAGCTTGGCACGCACAATATTATTTCGAAAAGCTTCTTCATCAATGTCTCGCACGTCGTGCGCTTTTACATCAATCAGCTGGCCTCTTGCCAGCTGTGCAATCACCTCACCCGCCGCCTTAGGAGTCACTGCATAAACTGCAGAGTGAATTTTCACCCCCGCAGGAATACCCAATACCGGAATAGTATCTGCAACCACACTGCAAATATCTCTCGCAGTGCCATCACCACCGGCGAATAAAATAATATCGACTTTTTTATCGAGTAATTGCTGCGCTGCCTTACAGGTATCATCCGCAGAGGTATTAATAGTGGCTATATTTTCTAATACCTGAAAATCAAAACCTAAATCTGAAACTAGGTCTTCACCCATAGCTTGCGGACAAGTAATTATTTTAATTTGGTCTTTTATTGCCAATAAAACATCCAGTGCCAATCGCGCTCGCTCTGCAGATTTGCATTGGGCACCACGAGAAAATGCTTCTTCAACAATGTCTGGGCCATCACTGCCCTTTAAGCCGACGCTGCCACCGATTCCCGCTAAAGGATTGATTATAAGTCCTAACGTTAGCACTGCTACCACCTAATTTTTTATAACCAATCGGAAATTTTAATACCAACACCAATGCGTTCTTGGTACTGATCGTAATCAATCAAACTTTCACCATAGCCGTTAAAATACTGAACAAAACCTTTCATACCGCCAGGTAATGGAAAGGTCCAATCTAATTCAACGGCACCTAGGTTTTCACCTGGGCGTAAATTATTTCGCATCGTTATGCCAATACTGTGCTCACCAAATTTACGCAGATAAAAAACATCGCCATAACCCATGTATTCCTGAATATCAGGGTTATCATCCCCTTCCGTTGAATTAGGCGTTTCTTTTTCTTCTTCGGGTATACGGTACCAAGCTCGAACATTCAATATTCGGTCTGGCCAAACCTTTGCGGTAGAAAATATAATACGGTTCCAGCTACGGGATAAATTACCTATCTGACCATTTGACTGGTGAGTAAAAGACACACTCATATGATCTGACCAACTAAAGCCAGGTGCAAAACCCAATATTATTTCAGGTTCATGATTAGTTTCTCTAAACAGCGCCGAAATATCGCTATTATAAGCTTGCCAATAGGACTTACCCGTATAAGCCACCGCTAAACTACTGTTCTTACCGACTATATCTTCAGCGATAATGTACTTCACACTCAGCTGAAAAACGAATTCAGTATTTTCAAAGCCTTCTTGCTCTCCTTCAGCATCCGTATTTTCTTCAATTATGCCGTCATAAAATTCTTCCTGCTCTTCTTGGTTAATCTGACTTTGATACGTCAGCGGCATAAAATAGTTAGGCTTATGAGGTAATAATAAATAAGGATTTTTAGTCGCATACTTCTCTGCTTCAATTTTTTCAGCTAAACCCGGGAATTTAGCAAGAATATCAGCGTAATCATCCTCTTCAGATAGCGGTTCCTTTTCAGATAGCGGTTCCTTGTCAGATAACGGTTCATCTACAGCTACCATTGCAGGTAAAGCCTGGTCATCTTCACTAGCCTCATTTGCATACACAAATGAGGCGGTAAATACCATTGCCAAAATAATCAGTAAATTGTGTCCCATCACCCGTCCCTTACAACAAATAAGATCAAAAAAGAGCTGCCAGTATAACTAATTTTTCAAAAGTTTGATCCATCAATCCCTTATTTAAATAAAGCCAAATAAGCCAATTTAAGGTATTCTAAGCGGGTTAATGCACCCCTAATATACGATAGGTCGCCAGTCATGCACCGTACTATGTTCGACACCCCAATCTTGAAAACACTTTTACGTTGGGTATCGATTTTCTTATTAAAAATCCTCGGCTGGAAAACAGAAGGGGAGATTCCGAAAGATTTAAAAAAATGCGTAATGATTGCAGCTCCTCATACCAGCAACTGGGATCTGCCATTTACACTAATGACCGCCTTTGCGCTCGATGCCAAAGTCTATTGGATGGGCAAAGAACAGATTTTTAAATCGCCTTTTCGAGGCCTGATGATGTGGACAGGTGGAATACCTGTTGATCGTAAAAAATCGAATAATATGGTTCAAGCTTCTATCGACGCGATTAGAAGCAACGATCAGCTGTTCTTAATTGTGCCTCCCGAAGGAACACGCAGCAAAGTAACCTATTGGAAAACTGGCTTTTATCATATTGCCCAAGGCGCAGGCGTACCTATTTTAATGGGCTTCTTAGATTTTCAACGTAAAACAAGCGGAATTGCTGGCACTTACATGACAACAGGTGATATTGAAGTCGATATGAATCATATTAAATCAGTCTATGCCCCCATAAAAGGCAAGAAATCTGAACAATTCCATCAGGAATAACTCTTCATTTTGCAATGCAGCACATAGCCGCATAACGATTAGCCTTGCTTAAGCAGGGCTTTTTTATGCCTGAACATTAATCCAGATAGATTTACAGAAATTTTAGGCAAAAAAAAGGCCAGCACTTAGGCTGACCTTTCTTTAGAAATAATGGTTGCGGGGGCCGGATTCGAACCAACGACCTTCGGGTTATGAGCCCGACGA
>ERZ1027231.146-NODE-146-length-36335-cov-29.129079_pt1 | contig 36335 bp, 47 predicted proteins | sample MGYA00520866_ERZ1027231 | MGnify/ENA primary metagenome ERZ1027231 (study PRJEB33311, sample SAMEA4378411) | marine metagenome | biome: Marine biome; feature: Fjord; material: Water | collected 2014-07-20T08:00:00Z/2014-07-... | depth 75 m ...
TAAGAGGGCGTTTTCTTCTTTTGTAATGGGTTGCGCCCCGATTATCTCAGATAAAAAAAACGTTTTTTTAGGCTGTAAACACGGCGCGCTAAACACCCGATTAGCCACGGCCACCCGTAGCGCGGACGACCCTATGCCCCTATAAGCCGCAAGCAAGGCCAGCCCAGCGGACGACATGCCCACGCCTTGCAAGGGTGGGGGGGGGTCGGTCGCTGCCGGGTTATGGTTACGCTCGGGGATTTGAATAATAAAAACCGATTTTAACGCCCGGTCGTTATTAAATGCGTTAGCGGCTTTAATTAGCGTTTTAATGTCTATAGCGGCCCCGCCTAGCCACCTAGTTAGCGTTTTTTCGCTTACATCAAACGCCACCGCCGCCGCCGCTATTTTTTCTAGGCCCAAATCATCAAGCGCAGACTTTAACCGCCGCCCTCTATCCACACAAGCAGGCAGGCTGGCCGCGCTTAGGTCGTCGTGTATGTTAAACAGCACCCCCACCCAATCGGCGGCGCGCTGCCCGTGTTTTTGTGAATCTAGCAAAATTTACCCGGTATATAGCCTAATAGAGCTTATTATAGGTACTTATGTCGATTAGGTCGTAATTTTTAGCGAATAATTATTCGAATTGAGATAAACCCCCGCTTTTTAGCGCTGGTCGACTTTTGTACAATTGCAAAGTTGTGTTTTTTGGTGTTCTGTCTGGTGTCTGGTCGTGTCCTGTCTGGTGTCTGGCCGTGTCCTGTCTGGTGTCCTGTCTGGTGTCCTGTCTGGTGTCTGGCCGTGTCCGGGTTTTTTGGGCTAAGAACAATAAAACCCCTTATTAATTCGTTAGGTGTCCGGGTGGGTGTCGCACGGTGTCCACCCTTAAAAGTGGAATCATTACCATTGAGAGGACAAGATAGGGGCCAGACTTTAAAAGGAATTAGTTAAAATGCCGATACCAGCCCCCCTAATAGACACGTTAATAGATATAGAAAAGCGCTTAGAATTTCTATTAAACGCCGCCACCGCCGACGAAATAAACCCCGCCTATAGTGAGAACTTGCAACGCTGCCACGATATAGCGATTAGGGCGATAGGGTCGGCCAGTGCTTGATAATATGCAAAGCGCATATTAATATGCAAAGCCTAACCAAGCTTAGGCAGATAAAAAACCCGTGCCGAGCTATTGCCTAAAGCCTAGAAAGGCTTTAGATTAGTAATCGCTTAGCGGTTTAACGGGCTGCAAAGCTAGATAATTCAAGAACTTACAAAAGTAACAGACGAAAAAAAGCCGGGTTAACGGCCCGGCTTTTTTAAATGCGACTAGAAAACAGCCGACTCAATAAAGCTAATTCTAGCCGCACAAATATAACCGCGCAAGTAAAACCGCGCTTTTTGTGTGAAAAATGAATAACAATAATATTACAGAGCCCCCAGAAATGGCGGCAGCCCCAGCGGCTAACAATTGGGGGCATAATAAAGAAAAGCCCCGTTTTCACCTCGCCACCAAGCCGGGCAGAGCGCGCCCGGCGCAAATTCAAAAGTTAGAGGCCGCCGCGTTTAAGTATTACGCCACCCCGTTTATATTGCCTACACTGGCAAATCTATCAGAAAAAACCAATTTAGACGGGTCGCCCCGGTGCAATCGCTCAGACGGACGCGAAGCCGAATCTTTATTAATGGCCGCTATTATCAATAGCACCGAGTTTGCCAGTTTAAGAGTCGGCACCCCAAAGGCGGCGGGGGGTTTTGTGAATAGGTCGTGTAGAGAACTGGCCAGAATGAGCGGCCTATTAGAAGACCCCACCGACGAACAAATAGAGCGCCGTATCAGCCCTAACCCTAGCCAGCGGTTTTGGCGTGCCTTTAGGCGTTTAAAAGCGGCGGGTATGTTTACCGTGTCGCGTCAATACGAAAAAAACGGTATAGGGCCGGACGGCTTGCCAATCTACAAGGCCCGCCCAGCAATTAAAGCGCTAAATATTAATTTTTTACTTTCGTTTAATGTTTTAGATTCTATTCGCCTAAAAGCGTTTAGAGATCATTGCTCAAAACAAGTTAAAAAAGCCGCTAAAGACTACGCAAAAACCACCCACGACAGTAGCGACGCCATTAGAAGCCGCCAGATTTTAGGGGCTACCCAGTCTAGCCAAGGCATAAAAACCAAACCTAAGACCCGGCAGGCCGCTAGCAATGCCCCAGATTTACAGGGGCAATATTCAGACCGTAAGGTAAGGATGCAGGCCGATTTTATAAAACAAGGAAAGGCCCGGGATAAAATCCCCGGGTTAATACGCTCGGCATTGGGTACTCTAGACGAATACCTCGCCAAACACTCGCCAGCATAACCCCACCTGTAAAGCACTCTAGCCCTAGTTCGCCTAAAATTCGCATAACCCCCCCCGCGTAATCACCAAACCACCCCCCCAAGCAATACGCCGGGCCTAAAGGCCACAAAAACGCCCCTTAAACCGTAAATCCAACAAAAAAACACCCAGTAAAGAGGCGGCCCCGGAATCAATCCAACGGCCTAAAATGTTTAATACAAATTATCTGATTTTAAATTATAGGCTTTTGATATGTATTTTTAATTAAGTGCATAATGTAAATATATTAATTTATACATACTTATATATAAGGGCTGCGCCCTTAATTTTAATGCGTCGGCAAGCCGACACCCCGGCGGGTGTTTCGCTACGCTCAAATCTACCCGCCTAAAGTGACTTTTTACGCGATAAGCACCAAAGGACAGCAAAAAAAAGGGCCGCGCATCAAATACAAGGGCCGTTAAAAGGTTTTTTAGGGTGCTGGTGGATAGTTTAGCGAATAAAAGGCTTATGCCGCATTCTAGAGCCGTACAGGCTGCCCAGTGTAACCACACCTAGACCGCTACGCGGTGTTTCGGCCAGATAACAGCTATAACCATCTAGGTCTATTTGCTGGCCTCTATCCAATACGGTAGCCGAATATTCAAAAAAGCACTAAACGCTTGACGGGCTGCCCGTAAAGGTTAGAATTTAACCTAATGAAGTTTAAGGGCAGATAACATGCAAGCGACACAAATAGACCCTGCCAACGCCGGGGCACTTACTAGCGAACAGTTCGAACTAATCGCCGCGCTAGCCCGCTTAGGCAATCGCTCGGCTGAATGCCACAGCAAGACAGCGGCCCAGCTTTTCTACGTAGATGGCTTAACAATTAGCGAAGCCGCTAAACAAACTAAAGTTAAGCACCCTACAGCCCGCAAGGCTTGTCTAAAAGTGGCCGCCGCCTTAGATTCTATTAAATTATTTCATCTAGCCGCCGCCTAACCGCCCTACTATATGGATTTCTGGTATTCATAATCACCGGAAATCCACAAATAACAGGCATAAAAAAACCCCAGCTAATAAACTGGGGTTTTTTGGTTTTGCTGGCGGTTAAAGCGCTAAAATAAGCGACCAGTTAAACCGATTACCGAACCGGGTTAATCGGGTTAATAGCTCTACCCGCTGGGCTTGGCTTAGAGTTTTTAAATATTCTAAATTAATGTTAAAATTGTTTTGCATGGTTTAGCTAGTCCTTTTCTATGTATGCCCCCGGTATAGCGTCCACTATCCGGGGGTTTTTTGTGGTTAATACTTTAATTTATGCTCTAGCTCTTCTCGGGCTATCTGGTGGGCGATGGCTTTTTCTAAATAGGTGCGCATAACCCAAGCCTCAGAACGGTCTAAATGTTCAGCTAAAACCGTTATTTGCTCTTTTAATTGTGGCGTGCAGCTAATGGCGTGTAGCCGAGCTGTTAGCGCGTCGGCTTTAGGTGGGCGGCCTACCGCTTTTTTAGGTTCTACCGGGGCTAGGTCGGCGTTTTTGCTTATTAGCTTTTCGGTGCTGGCTTTTTGCTCGGGCGTCGTGTCTGGCTTGGCGCTGTTTTTCATGGGTACAGAGATACCGCCGGGGGCAAAGCTTGGGGCTGGCTTGGTCATTTTATGCGGCCTTATTCATGTCGTTTAATACTTCGGTTATTTTTTTGCTAACGTCTACCGCTAGCACTTGTACTTGTTTTTTGGCCTTGGCTTGCTGTGCTGTTTTTAGTTGTACGGTATCTATAACACTCGCCCCCATACGGTCGGCGCGGTCGTATGCTGAAAAGTAGTATTTTAAATGGGCCGTTATAGTGCCAATAGCCCCCTGAAATCCCTCGTGGTCGAATAACTTACGGTCGATCACTACGGCAGATATAGAGGCGTTAGGGTCTACTTGGTTAATAAAACCAAACGCTTTGCGGTGGTCGGCGGCTTTCATTTCGGTGTCTATTAATTCTTGGGCAATTTCGGGCAATTCTTCTAATGATTTTTGCGCGGCCATGGCTGGAATCAAAACCAAGTCGGCCACAATTAGCGACGCCGTTAGCTCGACCGATTTACGCCCGGCTACGTCTACTAGGACAATATCATAAAGCTTTGCTTCATCTATTAAGCCCTGTCTAATGTCGCCTAGCTGCGATTTAACCACCACTCTAGGGAGGTCGGGAATAGACTCGGCTAGAATGTTGCGACGGTCGCCCCACTTTCTCGCGCTGCCCTGCTTGTCGGCGTCTATAATGCAGACCTTAAAGCCTTGGCGCGCATATTCGGCGGCTAGGTTTTGCGCCGTGGTGGTTTTACCCGGGCCGCCTTTACTGGCGGTTACTGCGATAATTACGCCTCTATTTTCTTGCATTTTTTCTAGTCCTTTTATTAAGTTAAATTAACTTAACTTAGGTTAATCTAGGTTAAGTTAGATTAGATTAAGTTAAGTTATATTAGGGCAGTTAAATCATTTAAAGGCTTTAAAAGCTCAATAAGGCTTATATTAATTATTTATAATTTATAGTCAATGAATTTAATTGATTTAAATTAAAATAAATCCATTTAAGTTTTTAATAGTTTTAATAAGGTTATACTAGGTTTTGTTAGGTTAGTTAATTACTTCTAGGTTTTACGGGGCTTACATGGCTTTTTATATGTTTAATTATTTAAATAAATTTAGTTTATTAGGTTTAATTTGTTTATTTAAAGTTAACTTTAATTAATTAAAGTTAGATTAGGTTAAGTTAAGTTAGACTAGATTAAGTTAGGTTAGATTAATTTAGATTAGGTTGATTTAGATTAGGTTAGGTTAGCCCGGGCAAAAAAAAGCCGCTAATAAAAGCGGCTTTTTTTATTTATACGTTAGATTTAAATTCGCGCCCGGCGGGCTTTCGCCTTTTATTAAGTCGACACCCCCACCCGCGCCCATAACGCTAACTAGGGTTTTAGCTAGAATACGGGCCTCGTTAATGGTTAAAAAAGCCCCGGCTTGCCAGTTGGCTAGCTGGTTGGCTAGTTCGTCGTCGCTTTCTTCTATTTCGCCGGGTGAAACTTGGCCGTCGATAGTCTTAAAGTTTTTTATTTGCAATTTGTCGTCTATTTTAAGGGACACCCGCCCGTTTACGACTATATCGGCATTAGCGACACAGTAGCCCCAATCTATAGCCGTGGCGATTATTTCGGCCCCTGCCCCCTTTAGTGTAATTTCGCTACTTTCTAGCCCTTTAAGTTTTACGTGTTCGCCCATGGCTATTTGCATGGCGTAAAAGCCCGCCGGAGTCTCGACCGCCTCGCCGCCCGCTTGGGGGTCGCGGCATATATTCGTTAACACTTGCCCGGGGTCGTTTTGTGTTTTAATTAGGGTAACGGGTAAACCGTCTAACCCCTCGCGTAATTTAGCTATAATTTCGTCGGACGTTACGCCATTGGCACCCACAAAAAGCAGCCCGGCGGTATAGTCAAACCACCCCCACCACGCGAAAAGCTCGGTTTTAGCTTGGGCGATATGCTCGGCCCTAATGCGGTTTTTAACTTCATACTGCCCGGCCCTGTCTATGTCGGGAATTTTCCCGATAGCTTTAGCGGCGTCTAGGTCTATGGCGCTGGTTTTTATTACGGCCTTTTCTTGGGCCACTTTAAAAACTATAGCGCCGCCTATGTCGTGCATTAGCGCCCCCTTTTCGTCTAGCTCTAGGCTTAAAACTGGGGCAAACCCGGTGCTAGATTCTTGGGTTTTATGCCTCGGTTTTAGCTTGTGTTTTGTAAAATTATCAGCAAAAAAAGCCGCTTTTATGGCGTCTATATTTTCGGCTTTTATCGTGTAAATATTAAAGTTTTTAGCGTTCACAATGGCCCCCTTAATAAGTGTATTTTTTTCGGTTTAATTTAAATTACTTTACAGAAATGGTCTTAGGTGACCTCTAAAACGGGATGTCGTCATCAAAATCATCAAAGGCATTAGACTTAGCGTTAACAGGCGCCGCGCTGGGTGCATTTTGAGCAGCGGCGTAGCCGTTTTGGGCTGGGGCTTGGCTTGGTCGTTGTGGGGCTTGTTGTGGCGCTTGCTGGGGTGCCGGGTAGCTGTTTTGTGAATTGTACCCGCCCTGCCCGTCGGCCCCTTGCCTACTGTCTAGCATTGTCATTTCGTGAGCTATAATTTTAGTGCTATAGCGTTTAATGCCGTCTTTTTCGTATTCGTCGGTTTTTAGCTTGCCCTCTACATAGCATTTAGCCCCCTTTTTTAAATACTCGCCCATTATCTCGGCAAGCCGCCCGAACGCTTCTACCCGGTGCCACTCGGTTCGGTCTACTTGCTGCCCGGTGTTTTTGTCCTTATAACCTTCGTCGGTCGCCAAGCTTAGCGACGCTACGGCGTTACCGTTTGGTAGGTATCTTAATTCGGGGTCGCGCCCCAGTGTGCCTATCAATATCGTTTTGTTAATTGAGCCACGGGCCATTTTTTCTACCTTTTTAAAATTGTATAGGTGTTAGCGAGCCCGCAGTTTAGTTAAATATTTGCGTTTTGCATAGTTTGGTGTAGATAATGGGCCTCGGCGGTGGTATATTTCGCACCATCAAGGCCAGACAAAAGACTAGATTAAGGCGGTAACACCAATAACCCGCCCCAATATTGGCAGGCTTTTTAATTCGTCTAGTGGGTATGTATGTTCGGTGGTGCCATCGCTGGCGATTACGCCGCCCCCCAGAGATTGAGAAAGCCGCCTAATTATGGGCGAACCGTTCGGCTTTACTATGTAAACCCCATCTATTGAAAAGGTGCCGGGCGCATAATAAAGAACGGCCCCAGCCGGGTAGTCTAGCTGGGGGGTGCTAAGCGTTAGGTGTTCGGCGCCATATAGAGAACTGGGCAGGCTGCCCGACGAATCCCACCCGAAAAACTGGGCAGGATTTATACCCGCTACGGCGGCTAGGTTTTCTATGTCGCTGGGGTTGCTTGGAATGCGTGTGCCGTTTTTGTAGCAGTACCAAGTTTGTGAGCTATAACCCGCCTTTTGTCTAAAGTCGTTATCGGTTAACCCGGTGGCGGCTATTGCTGCTTTTAGATTGTCGCTAAATATTAGCTTCCATGCGGCTAGCGGTTTAATCATTTTTAAACTTACTCTAAAGGTTGGCTTTTGATTGTGGCATCTACACGGAAATAGGCAAGCCGCATACACCAATAAGGACGCATTTCACCTAATAATATTGTGATTTATGAGCTTAGACAATAAAAGGGCGGCTTTTTCTGCTCTAGTGGCCAAGTTTAACGGCTGGCAAAAAATACCGTTTAGCGAGCTATTAAGCTGGATTAACAACGACTCGGCAGTAGCTAGGCTAATTACGATAGACCCGTTAAACCCGGTTAAACCCCGAACCGTTACCGCGTGGCGCTTTCGTGAAAGGGTGCCAAGCAAGCATTTTGCCGCTATTTTATACGTTTTAAGCGATGGCGAATTAACCCCTAACGCGCTTTTTAGTGACGAAATAACCCGGATTATTAACGCCGAGGGCTGGTTATGATTGTTATAGCCTTAGTGTCGAACCCGCCACATAACCCACTTAATAAAATTTCTAGCGAGCTGGCGGCTAGTAAAGACATAGCCGCGCAAGTTAATACGCTATTTTTGAAAGGCGACTCACCCGACCGGGCCGAGCAATTGGCTTATATATTAAAAACACTGCCCCACGGCAAGAAAGTAACATCTGCTATTTTGGTGGTCGGCTGCATTACAACCGAAGCCGAAGCCGACCAGATAAGAGCGGTTAACGGGCTTATCTGGCATTTAACGCCCTTATCAGACATTCGATTTATAGAGGGCGATTTATGGGCCGGGCCAAGCCACCCATATAGCAACCCGGTCGAAGCATTAGCCGAATCTCGAATAATTTTGGCCGAACGATTCCTAAGCACCCGCAAGGAAAGGCAAGGGGGCGGCGCATGATGCAAACCCCCCGAGCCACTCGCCTAGCGCAAATAACGATTAACGCGAATAAGTTTTGTAAAAACCCAAAATTCCACGCGTTTCTAACAGCAACCTACGGCGAGCCAGTCACAAGCGAGCCCGCCGCCGCCAAGCTGTTAAAAAGCGTGTGCCAGATAGCCACCCGCAAAGCCTTAGCCACCGACCCGAACGCCGCTACCCGTTTCGCTGGGGTTATTCGCCGTTTTAATCAGTATTCAAAACAGAACAGCGGGAACCGGGTCGACTCATGAGCTATACAAAATACGACGTAACCCCTAATACAAAGCCCCGCGCCACCCGCGCCGACAAGTGGAAACAACGCCCGCCCGTTATGCGTTACCGGGCTTACGCCGACGAATTAAGGCGGCTAGGTGTCGAAGTGTCGCCGGGGTGTCACCACTTAGTTTTTGTTTTGCCTATGCCTAAAAGCTGGTCGAAAAAGAAAAAAGCCGCCCATTTATACCAATGGCACCAAGCCACGCCCGACCGCGACAACCTAGACAAAGCCGTTTTGGACGCTGTTTTTAAGCATAAAGAGGGCGGCGACCAACACGTTTACGACGGCAGAATAACAAAAATATGGGGCGAGTTCGGCGCCTTGCTGGTGGGTGAAATCGCACCCCCACCAATGGCCGAAATAATAACCGCAATAGAAAGCTAGCAAGTCGGGGCTGTCATGAACTTAGACCAAAAATTAGAAGCTTGGGCACGTTGGGAGCTAACGCCGGAAACAATCGGCGGCGCTGGGAAATCACTTTTTGAAAAGTTACAGGAGGGCGGCGGCGAAATTCTGCCCCCGTCTACCGCTGGCCAAGGTTCGGCCCCGTCGACAAGCGAAAAAATCAGTTTAGCCGTTACAAGGCTGGCGCAAATAAACCCCCGGGCGGCGAATGTATTACGCGCCGAGTATGGGCTAATTACCTTGCCCGGCGTTAGCCCTACAGACACCCAAGCAACGCGAGCCAAGGCGCTAGGGGTGCCAAGCCTTAGAACATACCGCCGAGTTTTTAAATCGGCCCGCGATTTTATTACCGAACAATTATTAAAAAACAAAGGGTAAACCATGACCGACAAGACAGTAGCCGAAGCCTTTAAAGAGTTTTACGCCATGGCCAGCGAATTAAGCCTAGAGCTAGCCAGAAGACACGACCCGGCTAACGGGCTAGACCTCACCGACGCGGTATTAATTTCGCTAGAGCATCAGCGGGGCATCTATAGCGACTATTTAGAACGCATTAGTCCTGTGCCAACACTGCCCGAGGGGCAATAAATGGCGGCCCCTTTTGACATAACAAAGCTAGCGCCCCAGCTAACAGGCGACGCGCAAAAAATCATAAAACAGGTGGGCGGGTATCTGGTCAAAGCTCGGTCGGTTAAATCCGTTAGTGTGCCGCCGGGCAAAGCGTCCGAATTATTGGCCGATCTAAATAGGGTTTTAAGTCAGCAGCGAAAGCCCGCAATAAATACAAAAACCTTTATTTATAAAGGCGTAGAAATTAAAGAGAGGGCTTAGCATGGCCACCAGACAACGCGCCCCAGCCATAAAAGACCGCGAGTTAATAACGTGTACAGAATGCGAGGGCCGGGCGATCAATCCAGACCACCACCCCGCCGGGGCATTGTTAACGGATTGCTGCCCCGGCTGTAATGGCCTCGGAAAAATAGACAAAAAACTCGGCCCGCTACCGACCGAGCAGGTCGCCCAAGTATGGCGGGGCCGAGCGATGCACTTAAATAACCGGGCTAAACACCTTGCCAGCGGCTTAGCATCAATACGCGCCGCTTTCGAATTTCTGCACACTGAAAGCCACAGGCCACACCCAGCCGCCGAAACACTCGGCACGGGACACCTACAGGCAAAGAGGGTCGATTAATGGCGATCACATTAAAACTAGACCAGCAGGTTTTTAAGTCGGTTTTGTCTGGCGTTAACGTGTTTAGCGTGGCAAACCCCTTTTATTATTACGAGCCCGGCGACCACCTAGACCTAAGAGAGCTAAATAAATTCGGCCAAATCTTAACGGGCCGGGCGCTAACGGTAATTTTAATAAGCGTCAAATGGGCAGGGGCCGACGCAGTGTTAACAGTGAAGCAAACACCCATAGCAACAAATGAAGACTAACAAAGGGCTAGACGCCCTATTAAACAGGAATACAAATAAAATGAGCGTTAACGAATACGGGCTAGATACCCATTACGTAGGTAAAAACTTAAATATATTCTGTAGAGATATTAACAGCTATAGCCCCGAGCAAATGCACCGGGCTTTAATTTGCTTAGCAAATACCTTGCCCGTTAAAACCGATAAGGAAACACCCCAAACAATCTGCGCCAACTTATTAAAAACGGGCCGTGTCGTTATTTTAGACACCGAAACCACAGGACTAGGCGACGCCGACGAAGTGGTAGAGGTGGGGGTTCTAGACCAGTTTGCCCAGCCGCTAATAGATACGTTAATCAAACCTAACGGCCTAATACCTTTAGAGGCCACCGAAATACACAAGATAACAACGGCCCGAGCTAATAAGGACGGGATGGGGTGGCAAGTGTGCCAGGATTTACTAGCCGAGTTAGAAGGGTTTACGGTGGTTATGTATAACGGCGTTTTTGATTTAAAAATGATAAAGCAGACCGACGAAATACACGCCACCCCGGCCCGAATAGATTTAGAGCCGCAAACAGTCGATTTAATGGAACTAGCTAACCGCCATTTTATAGACTCGGCCCAATGGCACCCCGAGCGTAGCCAGTTTAAACGCCTTAGTTTAAAGGCATGTTGCGAGCTGGCGGGTATTGAATACCCAGACGACGCCCACCAAGCGCTAACAGACTGCCGCCTAACGCTGGCGCTAATGCAATTTATAGCAAACGACACGGGGCGCTAAATGAACACCCAGACCGCCGAGCAAAAGCAGTTAGCCCGCTTTTTAAGCGCCCCAGACTTGCCCCCGTTTTTCGGGGTATCGAAAATTCAAAGGGTGTGCGGAATTGGTTATAATTGGGCGTCTAGAACTTTAGAGCTAGGGTTAAGCTTGGGAAATATAGAGCAGGTAGACACCCTAGGACGCTATAAGCTGGCGGGTAAATCTTAAACATAATAAAGTAAAACGCTTTACTTGTTGCGTATAGCGTTTTACTATATAGGCATTAAGGGTGGACGCCTTTAATACCATTTAAAAAGGACTAGATAAACATGAGCAACCCCTCTATAGCTTCGGCCCCGCGCTGCCCCGATTTAATTAACAAACTTTTAACCCGCTTTTTAAATTCGGCCCCGGTGGGCGGCTTCGGTATTTCAAAAATACAAACAGAATGCGTAGTCGACTGGACAACTGGAATAGAGGTTCTAAAGCTTGGCATTAAAAAGGGCATGATAGCCAGAACTAGCGCCTCGCACATTTACAGTTTAACCAGCCCAGACAATAGCCCTAAAAATTAAGGTGCCCCATGGTAACAAGTAAAAAAAACAGCGCAGCAATAGAAGCGGCGACAAATTACAAGGGGGGCGAACTCGGCCCGGCTATACGGTTAACCGAGCATATAAAAGCCCAATATAACGGCAAGCAGAGCGAATTCGCCACAGCCCAAGGGGTAGACCGCCCACAGGTTACGCAATGGATTAACAAGGGCTTTATTGTGGTGTCGGGTGTTTTGTATTCACCCCGCCGAGAGTTAAAAGGGCCGACTAATGATTAGCGTAAAAAAGAAATGCTGCAACCAATGCCTTTACGGCAAAAATAAAATAGTAAGCGACGACAGAAAAGCGCAGCTATTAGAAGAGATTAAACAAGACGATTCTTTTTTTATTTGTCATAAAGCTTCCATAGAAGGGCAAAAAGATATGTGCCGTGGGTTTTATGATGACAACGACACCCAGCTAATACAGGTAGCCGGGCGTTTAAATGTGATTGACTTTGTAGATTAAAAAAGGGGGCTGCATGTCCACAGGATTTAATTGTAAGTGCGCCGAGCGTGCCAAGCCAATAGGGCAACGCCGCTGGGTAGTAAGGCAGTATTTATGCAACCATTCGGCCTTTAATGGGGGGCATAGAACACCGAGCGACTATTCTAGCGTCACATGTCTAAACCCTGAGTGCTGGGGTTCTGGCCGCACAAAGGCGGCGTATGTGCATGACTTGGTTTTTGATGGTAAGTGCGTCGATCCCGGCTATAACGGGTTTAAGCTATCAGCCAGCGAGATAGAAGCTCTAGAGAATAGTTTTAATGCGTTAGAGGCTAGCGACTTATGACAGATATAAGCGTATTTGCATTAAGGGCAGCGATTAATAGACTTTCTCGGGATGCAGGGAGCAACCGCCCCGGCGATTTGTATAGGGTCGAAACTCCGTCTATGTTGCGTAGCGTCCAAATGAGAGAACACCAACTAAACCCCAATGGTGCTATGTGGCTTTTTACTTTTAGGTATGAAATAGCCGTAAAGTCTATAGACGGGTCAGAGCTATACGACTGGGCATTAATTAACGCCGAGAAAATAAATTATGTTTAGCGGGTATTTTTACGCCTTTATGGCTGGTGGCTTATGACAGAAATAGAGCGCCTAGAAAGCGAGCGAGAACAAATAAGAGCGCAAGAAAAAGCACTTACTAAACAACTTAAAGAGGCCCGCGCCCGGGATAGGGTGGAAAAGCTGCCCAAGCCTAGCGGCCCGTGCAGCGAGTGTAAGGCGCTTAAAAAAGATAATTCCGAATTTAAAGCGATGATAGGAATAGTAGAGAGGGCAGCAGGCGCCACCTATAAAAACATAGGGGTTATGCTAGGGGTGTCGCCCACTAGAGCCCGCGACATAGTAGAGAGGCGTAAGCGTTTGTTTTTTGGCATTAACTCCCGCGAGATATTCGCCACATTAGACGCGCCGCCGTCTACGCCTAGACTGCCCCGGGTTAAATATCACGTAGGCAACTATAGAGCCCGAGGCATAGAAGAGGAAAATAAAGGACTAATAGGCTGGGGTTATCCCGTGTTTATGACAACCGACGGCGAAAACAAGCAACTAAAAGCCCGTTTCGACTGCGCCGCCGCCGCCGAAAACTGGGCCGCCGAGTTAAATAATATGCAAAACGCATAGATTTATAACTGGCAGCCTGTTAATATTTTTGTCTAGGTTGTAAGACTGCGACCAAGACCCCTAGCCCAGCCCTGAAAAGCTGGGTTTTTTTATGTCTTTTTTTTAGCTGGTGGATAATGTGGATAGTGTGGAACCGTGGCAATTAGTCCTTAGCGCTGGGGGGTTTTGTGTGGTGGTTATTAGCTTGGTTATCGTACTGCTAAAGCCTACCAATATTTCGCAGGCCGATTTAGAAAAGCGGTTTAATAGATTGTCGTCGGCACACTCGGCACACGTAAAAGAAGTCGCCGGGGATTACGCGAAAAGAACAGAGGTTAAAGAGCAAATAACCGACCAGATAAGCAGTCTAGAAAAACATTTAGACGCAAAGCTAGACATTGTAATAGGTATGTTGAAAGGGCGAACGGATGCTAATTAAAAAACTTTACTATCTAATCCCCGCCGCAATAATCGCCGCCTATGTCTCGCTCGGCTACGTGGCTGGCGTTAACGGCTTGGGCGACGTGTTTTTAATAACCGAATTTAAAACCGCCACCCGGGCGCTAGTAACACTGTTAACCGTGTTTATTGTGCTTCGAGTGTTCGACCAGTTAATAGGGTTTAACTTTAAAGGATGGCTAGAAAATGCCAGCGCACACGATACCGCTATTTATATTTCTATTCGCTTTTTCGCCGTTTGTTTATTGCTCGGGCTTATTAACGTCGGGGCCGCTTGATAAAGACATTAAGCGCGCGTCGCTGGTTTATCTGCCGCTAATAGACTGGCGACTATACAAAGCCCAGTTATACCAAGAGAGCCACCTAAACCCGTTAGCTGTTAGCCATGCAGGCGCCAAGGGCGTGGCCCAGTTTATGCCCGGCACTTGGGGCGAATACCAGACCGCATTTAAAACCACTGCCCAAGCGTTTAACGCTGGCCACAGTATTAGGGCCGGGGCGTGGTATATGTCAAAAATGCGGCGGTTCTGGAAAAGCCCAAGGCCCGAACATGACCGCCATAGCCTAGCGCTAACCTCATATAACTGGGGGGCGGGCAATGTACACAAGGCACAAAAAAAGTGCGAGGGCGCATTACTTTATAAAGACATAGCTAAGTGCATTAAAGTAAAAGAGGCTAAAGAATACGCCCCGCGAATATGGCGGCATTACTTGGCCCTATTGCTCGGGGGTTAGCTGGCACCCTTGTAACTCAATCGCTAGCGGTGTTTTGCGCCGTACCTTGCACCGGGCCAAATGGCAAAGGGTAGGAATAGGCCCGGCAGCCTATAAACGCATAAGTTAGCCCCACCCCCCCTCTACAGGTTTAAAAATGAATTATTACCACCTACTCGCTTTAGGCGTGGCCCTGTCATGGGGTGCAACTCAAAAGCTAGAGGCCGACAGGTTAGAAGAGTTAGCAATAAGCGACGCCAGACTAATAGAGGTTATAACCGAAAAAAAAACAGGTTTAGAGCAGTCGGTCATAGAATTAGAACACCACCGCGCCGAACTGGTCGACGCATTAGAAGCCCGTAACGAAAGCCTAATAGCTATAACCCAAAGGCTAAACAGCCAAGCCGCATACCTAGAGAGCTTAAAGAATGATAAAAATTATAATGAAATCATTAGCGCTAAATTGCCTAGTGTTATTAGCTGCATGTTCAACAGTGACACCCAAGCCGACACCCTTAACGACTGCTTGCCCCTTGATACCGCCCAGCCTAGTAGCAGCCAGTAACATAAGCGAAACCGTAAACCCGAAACCCGAAACGCTCGGCGGCCTAGTAGCTTTAACACTGGCCACCCGCGCCGCTCTAGCCGCGTGTAACACCGATAAGGAGCAGGTAGCCCGGCTGGCCTCGCCAGTAGAAAAGGCGTTAGGTTCTCCCGGGGTTGAAAATTAGAGTACGGGGCCAAGACTCGCGGGCTTTACGGATTTATAGTTTTCTAGAATCGGCTTTCCTTTCTTCCTTTCTTTTTGGTGTTTTTGCTGGTGTTTTGTTATGGCCGAAAATTTAGTAAGCCGCGACGAATTCGCCCGTTTTATAGGTGTTTCCGTTCGATCAGTGTCTAATTATTGCGCCGCCGGAATGCCCCACCAAGGGGGTGGCAAGAAAGGAAACCCGTTAAGAATAGACAGCGGCCCCGCCGTGGCGTGGTATGTGAAGCACGAAGCAACAAAAACCACCGCCGGGCGATACGATACCCCCGAAGCCGGGCGGGTAGATTACGCCCGAGAATTAGCCTTAGAAAAGTCGATAGACCGACAGCTAAAAGAATTAGCGCTAGAGGAAAAGCGCGGCAATTTAGTAGACCGCGAAACGGTCGAGCAATTAGTAAGCGGCGCATTCTCTTTAATATCCCAGCAAGTGCTACCCGCTGGCCGCCGAATTATCCCGCAACTTAAAAACCACGAAAACGACGCCCTCGCCTTGGATGAATTCGACCGGGCGATTTTTGCGGCGCTAAAGGCGGCTAGCCAAAACATTAGCGAGCTTAAAATTTATGCGACAACCGCCACCGATAGCGACGACAACAACCCCCCCGAGTAATTACAAAAAAATCTTAGCGGGAATTGTGCGCGCCGTTTGCCCGCCAGAAATACGCGCCCCTTGGGAATGGGCAAACGCTAAAAGAATTATGCCAGCCGATAGCGCCGAGCCCGGCCCGTTTAACTCAGACCGCGCCCCGTGGGCCAAAGCCATAAGCGCCGCCCATACCTCGCCGCATTTCGATTTTGTGGTAGCGGTAATGGGTTCGCAAATGGGAAAAACCGAAACGCTTTTTAATATATGCGGCCACAATTTCGACGACACCCCGCGCCCCCTTTTATGGGTTACGCCTAATAGAAAGCTAGCCGAGAGCATAGCGAAAACCAAGCTTAGAAAAATGTTGCAAGGCGTGCCGACATTATGGGCCGGGCTAGCAAAGGGCAAAGCCGAAACCATAACCGAAAAAATAATAAACGGCGCCCGGCTGGGTTTTGCTTGGGCGGGTAGCCCTACCGAATTGGCTAGCCACTCGGTTTATGGCGCGTTAATAGATGAGCGCGACCGCATGAGTAACGACATAGGCGGCGAGGGCGACCCGACCGAAATGGTAAAAGCCCGCGTGTCTAACTGGGTGGGCGGCACGGTTACAAGTGTTAGCACCCCCACGGTGGGGCGGGCCGAAACGGAAAACATAGGCGGCGTAGAGTTTTGGGCAGTGTCAAACAAAAGCGAAATTAATAGCCCTATCTGGCAAGACTGGCAGCTAGGTAGCCGCCACCATTGGGCGTGGTGCTGCCCACATTGTAGCGATTATTTTATACCGCGTTTAGATACGCTTTTTATAGACCCGGCATGGTCGCCAAGGGACGCGCGAAAAAATGCGTTTATTTGCTGCCCCCGGTGCGGCGGCGAAATTAAAGACACCGAAAAATTTAAATTAAATCAAACCGCCATTTTTTTAAGCCCCGAACAAACCATAGAAGAAACCGACCCGGCCCGGGGTGGCGTATGGATTAAGCAAGACGACGCGGCCCCGTTTGGATACGAGGCCCGAGAAAGCGGCGCGTATTTTATCGATTATCACGATTTTGTACCCGCCGAGGGTATGACCACGGCGAGTTTTTGGGTAAGCGGTTTGTGCTCACCGTGGAAAAGTTTTGGCGATAGGGCGTTTAACTTGGTACAAGCCAAGCGAAAAGGCGAACCCGGGGTAGAGCAAAGCGCGGTAAATACAGGCGCGGGCGAACTTTATAACGTGTCTGGCGACGCCCCACCTTGGGAGGCGGTAAAGGAAAAAATCAGCCCGTACAATATAAACGTTATACCTTACGGCACCCAGTTTTTAACCGCCGGGGTCGATGTTCAGGGCGACGGCTTTTTTATTGTTATTAGGGGGTGGGGATTTAACCGCGAGTCGTGGTTAATCGAGTCTACAAAATTGCACGGCCCCACCGATCAGGAACACGTATGGCGCGCACTTTTCGACTATTTACAGCACGGGCGCGGCGGTTTTCCTATTCGCCGGGTGCTAATAGATTCGGGATTTAAACCCGGCGGTAAAAACGATACCCACCGCGTTTATGATTTTTGCGTTCAGCATGGCTCATGGGTGATACCCGCAAAGGGCCGTAAAACCATGGATAAATATTATAAATTTAGCCCAATCGCCGACAAGCAAGTAGGCGGCAGCCCGTTAGATTTATGCCTGATAAATACCGACTTTTATAAATCATGGGTACACGCCCGGATTAACTGGCCAGCGGGCGAGCCGGGCGACTGGCACGTTTACCAAAACATAACAGACGACTATTGCAAACAAGTAACCGCCGAAAGCCGATTAACCCGGCAAAACGGGCAGTTTTTTTGGGTGAAAATTCGAAAAGACAATCATTTTTTCGACTGCGAGGTTTTAGCCACCGCCGCCGCCGAAATAGAGGGCGTTAGCTTGCTGGCCCCGTTACCAGATAGACCGCAAAACACCAACGACCAAACAACCCAGACCAGCACCCCCCCAACCGCAAAAACCACCCACGTAGGCAAAAAGCCGCGCCGGGGTAGGCGTGGCAAGGGGGTTAGCGCCTACTAGGAAAAAGCATGAATCGAAATTATTTAAATTCTATAAAAGCGCAGCTAGCCGAGGTTAATAACTCAATTAGCCAAATACAAAAGGGCGGCCAGTCGGCCAGCTTTGGCACCGACGGCGAAAACCGATCTATAACGCAAGCCGATTTAGGCACGCTATTAAAAGAGCGCCAACGATTAGAAAACATTGTTTACGGGGGCATAAGATCCCGCCGAGGCATAGGGGCATAACATGGGATTAATTAACATTATTAGCCCAGCATGGGCGTTAAAACGAGCGCAAGCAAAGGCCGCGTTAAATATAATGTCGGGGGCCAGTGGCGACGGGGGCGGATACGAAAGCGCCAGCCGCAAACGCCAAGTTTTTAAAAACTGGTTAACCAGCCCAGCCGACGCACAAACCGACATAAATATAGGAATTAAAGATTTACGCCACCGCTCTAGAGATCTAGAAAAAAACAACCACCTAGCCCATGGCGCGCTAGCCACCAAGTTACAGTATGTAATTGGGGGCGGTTTACAGCCCGAGCCCGCCATAGATTACGAGTTTTTAAATCTAGACGCCGCCGAAGCCGAAACAATAAACGCAAATATTAAGCGCGTTTTTTTAAAGTTTGCTAATGACAAGCGCGGCGACTACCGAGAGCTAAAAGACTTTTTCGAAATGCAGGCCGACGTTTACCACGCCAAAAACCTAAACGGCGACGCGTGGGTTTTATTGCCATGGATAGAAGACAAAGGCACGCCATTTAATACCCGCCTACACGCAATAGAAGCCGATAGAATTTGTAACCCGGGCGAGAAAAAAGACACCGAAAAAATGCGCAATGGGTTAACTTTTGACGACCGAGGCCGTATTAAAAAGATTCATATCGCACCAAGCCACCCGGGCCAAGGAAAAAAGCAAAAGGCCGACCAGTGGAAAACGGTAAACTTTAAACGGGCTAACGGCTGGCTAAATGTTTTACACATAGCGAATAAAAATAACCGCCCCGGCCAAGTTACGGGTGTGCCAGATTTAACCCCAGTTATGAGCGCCATAAAACAAATGGGCGCATACATAGACGCCGAATTATTAGGCTCAGTTATATCTAATAAGTTTACCGTGTTCGTTAAATCGAACACGCCCGGCGCTGCCAATGGATTGCAACCCGGGGGCGGCATGATGCAACCCGGCCAGCAAACCGCCGACGATTACGGCGACGAAGACCCGCTAGAGCTTGGCGACGGCTTGGTGGTGTCGCTGGGGCAGGATGAAGAAATACAATTAGCCAACCCTAGCCGCCCTAACCCAAATTTTGGGCCGTATATAGACAAGCTAGCCACCCACATAGGTAGCGCGCTTGGGCTGCCGTTCGAATTATTGTTAAAGCATTTTACGGCGAGTTATTCGGCATCTAAAGCCGCGCTTTTAATGTTTACAAACTGGCTAGCGGTAGAGCGCTTGGCCATGGTTCGCGGGTTTTGTCGCCCGGTGTTCGAACTAATCATAGACGAAGCCGTCGCAAGCGGTCGCTTAGTTTTGCCGGGTTACTTGGCCGACGACGACAAGCGCGCCGCTTATCTACAGTGTGCATGGCATGGCGCCCCTATTGGCGAAATTGACGAGCTAAAAAGCGCCAACGCGGCCAAGGTTCGAATGGAATCTAGAACCACTAACCGAAGCATAGAAACCCGCCGACTCGGCCACGAAGTCGACCAAGTTAGACAGGGCATCGCGTCGGAAAAACGAAAAGACGAGGCCGCCGGGCTGCCCCCGGTCGAATCACTGGCCCCGCCAGACGATGAACCCACCAACCAAATAGATAAGGAATAAAAAAAATGAGCTTAATTTTAAAGGCGTTAATGTCTACCCAATGGGCGATAGCCCCGGGCCAATTAGAGCTAATGACCGCCATAGCCAACCGCGACGACCTAAGCGCGCTAGGTTTTGACGAGGGCCGCCCAATGGAAAACACACGCGCCCCGGTAGAGCTGGTGGGTTCGGTGGCCGTGGTGCCGATTACTGGCCCCATTTTTAGACGGGCTAACTTATTTACAAAAATGTGCGGGGCAACGTCTACCGAGTGCCTAGTAAAAGATTTAATAACCGCCGCCGATAATCCAGCGGTTAAACATATCGTTTTAGATTTTGACACCCCCGGCGGCGAAGCTAAAAGCATAAACGAGGCCGCCGAATATATCGGCATGATACAAGACACCACAGGCAAAAAAATAACGGCTTACGTCGACGGCATGGCAGCAAGCGCGGGCTATTGGCTGGCGTCGGCTTGCTCGGAAATTGTCATAAGTAAAACCGGGCAGGTCGGGTCTATTGGTGCCGTGGTTCAATACCGCAAAACCACCGACGAAAGCACGGGCGAAATAGTATCTAGCCGCGCACCCAATAAGCGCCCCGACCTAAGCACCGAAGCGGGCCAAGCGCAAGTTCAAGCCATGTTAGACGATATGCAAGACGTTTTTATAGAAAGCGCCGCGCAAGGGCGAGGCATGACCCCCGACGCACTGGTAGCCGCTGCAAATAACGGCGGCATAGTCACCGGGGCCAAAGCCGTAGCCGCTGGGCTAGCCGACCGAACGGGCAACCTAAAAGCCCTACTAGACGAATTAAACGCGACCGCACCGGGCGCAAACAACCGAGCAACACCCAAACCCACTAAAACTAAAAAAGGGGGCCAAATGGCCTACGCAACGCTAGACGAATTAAAAGCAGAAAACCCGGCCCTAGTGGCCGAATTAGAAGCCAGCGCCACGGCGTTAGGTGAAACCACCGGGGTAGAAAAAGAACGCGCCCGAATGACCGCCATTTTAAGCGCCGAAAGCTTGGGCCATGACGAACTAAAAGAAAAAGCCCTAACCAATGGCGACACAGTGGCCGACTTTAGCGCCGCTGTTATTGGTGCCGAGTCTGGCAAGCGTAAAGCCACGCTAGCAGGCGCAACAAACGCCGACGTTAACGACGTTAACGCCAGCGACACCCCGCAAACCGAAGCAACACCAAAACAAACCGCAACACAACTAAAAGCAAAAGCGAAAGCATACGTTAAAGAGCAAGCGGCGGCAGGTATTACCGTCGCTTACGCCGACGCGGTACGCCTAGCCGATAAAGGAGAAATTTAAATATGACAATGCTAAAAATTGTTAAAACATTCCCGTCTACTTCAGCGATAGAAGCAAACCGTCTTGTAACGCTTGCAAATACGGGCGAAGTATCGACAGCCCCCGACGAGTTAGCGCCTATTTTTGGCGTTACTGAATTCGGCGGCACCGAAGCGGGCGATAATTTAAGCATCGCTATTGCTGGCCCGTCTATCATGGTCGAGCTAGGCGAAGCCCTAAGCGCTGGCGACTACGTAACAGCCGGGGCCGACGGAAAAGCGAAAGCCGCCGTTATGGGTAAATATAAAGCGGGCCGAATTCTAGAATCTGGAATAGACGGCGACCTAGTGCAGATTATGTTGCAGGACGCGCTACACGACGTGCCAGCTTAAACCCTAAGCTTTAACCTTTTGATTTAACCCCGCACCAATCCCAAAAAAAGGCCGCTAATTTAGCGGCCTTTTTTATTGCAAAAAATAAACGAGATTTTAAAAAAAATGGAAAATACTAATTTTATTAGCAACCCAATTCTAACGGCAATAGCTCAGGGTATTAACAACCGCGCTTTAATTGGCGGTCTAATTTTACCTGTTCACATGGTGGGCCGTAGCGAATTTAAATACCACGCGCTAGACCCAAGCCTAGAAAGCTTTAAGGCTGGCGACGACGCGCTAGCCGCTACCGCGCTGCCGAATGAAGCGCGCCTAGCCATGGCGTCACATACAGCCTCGACCGAAGGTTATGGTTTAGTGAGCCATATTGCACAAAAAACAGTAGACGAAGCGCCGGAGGGTTACGACCCAATCCAAAAAGCCGCCGAGTCTATCACCAAGCGCTTATGGCTTGGCCACGAATTACGCGTAGCGGCCATGGTTAAGGCGGCGGGCAACTATAAAACCACACAGGCATTAGGCGCCGACGGTACGAAAAAAATCAGCGACGCCACCGCCGATTTACCCGCCATGCTGCTAGAGCAATTAGAGCGCGCAATTTTACGCCCTAACCAATTAACACTAGGCCGCGACGTAGCGACAAAGCTAAGAACCCACCCTAGCATCGTGGCGGCTATTTCGGCGTCGGGTACAGAAAAAGGCATTGTTAAATTAGAAGCCCTAGCCGACCTATTAGAAGTTGACCGCATCCTAGTCGGTGGCGCACTGGCTAACAGCTCTAAAGGTAAAAACCACAACCTAACAAACCCATGGGCGGGCGTATTTGCTGGCCACTATGTCGACAGCGGCGCTAATCCTGGCATGTTAGAAGACGACGCGACGTTCGGGTTTACCGCTATGTCGTTAGACTTCGACGTTAGCGAAAGCTTTAGCGCCGACCGAGGCCCGCGCGGCACTACGTCGGTTAAAGTGGCGTCGGAAATGGTCGAGCTAGTTACCGCAAAAGACGCGGGCGTTTTATTAACTAGCGTCCTTTAAATAGCATGGCCATCAATGACGCTTATTCAGTATCGGCGGCTATGGTGGTGGGTACGTTCGGCGAGGTCATTTTAATTAATGACCAGCCAGCCGACGCCGTGGTAGACCGAGGCGTTAAAGACTTGGACGAATACGGCACCGTAAAGGCGACCTATACCGCCATTAGCGTTTTGTCGGAGCTGGCCGCCGGGTGGGGCGAAAGCCCTATTATAATAATAGACGCTCGGGCGCTTTATATTTCTAGCGAAATAGACAGCGCCCGGGGGCTATCACGTTTTAGGCTGGCCCATACATGAAAAACGCCCAAGCTATTACGCAATGGTTTAACGACGAATTGGAAAAAATCACCACCGACGGCAATATAGGCCCGGTAACGGTTTTGCATAATTACAGCGATAAACCCGTTAAAATTTCAGAACAAAATAACGTTTTGATAATTGAAACCACACAAGACACGCCCGAAAGTAAAGCCGCCGGGATAATGAACCCGAACGCCAAGCTAAGCCGAGAGATTTATTTGCAAGGGTTAACCGAAATAGACGCCGGGCTACGCCCTAGCGATGTTTTAGACGCCTTTGTATTTGAGGTGCGGGCCAGTCTATACCCAGCCAGCAAACAGCTTTTAACAAATGCAAAAATACAAACAATTCTAGAGACTGAATGTCGCTATATACTGCCCGAAAAAGGCACAAAAGCGGCTAAGTTTTTAATGCGTTTTAATATCACTTATTTAGAAAATTATAGAAGGTAACAAATGTCAGATTATCAGCTAGAAACCTTTATTGGTTCGGGCCGCGTATTATTCGGCGGCTTTAACGTGGGTAACGTTACCGCGTTATCGCACAAAATCGAAACCGAAACAAAAAGCATTAAGGCCCGAAACGGCGGCGGCACTTACGATTCAATAACGCAGGTTTTAGGCGTGCAGGTAGAAATGAAAGTGTCGGATTTTAACGACGCAAATTTAGAGCTAGCATTGCAAGCCCTAAAAATTGAACACGTTGGCGGCGCTCAGACCGAAACCCTAACGGCAATAGCGGGCGGCGAAATGCCCCTAGAATTTCAACCCGACGGCGAAACGCCCTACACGGTCGCTACACCTGACGACGCGACCACTTACGTTTTAGATACTGATTACGAAGAAACCCCGCTAGGCATTAAGTTTTTAGCCGCTGGGGATATTGCAAACGACGCCGCTATAAAAGTGGCCTATACAAGTGTCGGCGGTACAGCGTTCGAAGCCCTCGCCGCCTCGCAAAAAGAAGGCTTGCTAGTAGTGGATGGGTTGAATGACGCCAACGGCGAACCGTTTACGCTTAGCTATTACCGCTTTAAAGTTAAACCGATGGCGACGCTAGCCCCGTTTTCGGATGAATTCGCCGAGCTAGAGCTAAACGGCGACGCGCTGGCGGATGCTACAAAAGGGGTCGGCCAGTCTAAATTTATGCGAATGCGTAAAGCCCCAAGCGTAAAAAGCGCCTAGAAAATGGCCGCTAATTAGTGTAGTCTTATTAGGCTACACTAATTAGATTAAAGGATTTTAAGCCATGACAATAAAACCCAGCTTTCGCGCCTTTCCTATAACCTTATTTTTTATTTTATTTTTTATTTTTATTTCGTTTAAAACCGACCCGACAGGCGGGGCCGCGTTTTTCATTTTTCTTTTTGTGGTATTACCCTTGGCGCTTATTTTGCTGTTTTCGGTTAAGGGGTCTACGTACACGGTAGATAAAAACAAACTAATAATTAAAACCTTATTTAAGCCGTTAAGCGTCATAAACCTAGACGACGTTAGCCGGGTTAAAATAAGCCCGTCGGGTATTCGTGCGGGCAGTATTACGTTTTACACGCCAGCGGGCGAAAGCATAATAAAAAACATAGCTAGCCCCATGGCAACCGCTAAAAAAATGGGGGTTATGTAACCCGCTTTAAATAAAAATACTACTTAGGAAACCCGGCCATGCGCCGGGTTTTTTCGTTTATGTCATCTATAAAAACCGATTTTTCCAGCCTAGAAAACACCCTAAAAAACGCCACCGCCGACACCATGGCCGCCGCTACTCAGGCGGTAAACACCGCCACCGAACTAGGCCGAATAGAAGCCGCTAACCATATTTCGGCCCGGTATTCGCTGCCGGGTGGGTACGTACAAAGCCGCCTAAAAATTTCTAAATACGCCAGCGAAAGCAATTTAACCACGGTTATACAAGCCCGCACCCGGGCGACAAAATTAAACGAATTTAAACACCATCAAAAATTTAAACGGGGTAAAACCGTTAGCAGAAAAGCCGCCGGGGTAGAGGTAAAAGTAAAGACCAACGGTTTAAGCTTTTATTGGGACAATGCGTTTTTTATTGATCTTAGAAACGGTAATAGGGGGCTAGCCGTTAGAAAGCGAGGCGGCGGGCGTAACGATATTAAAGTTTTATATTCGGCCAGCGTGGGCTTTGCTTTTCGCCATGTACGCGACGCGGAAAACCTACCCGAAAAAATGCTAAGAACTGCAAAAAAAGAATTCTTTAAATACTTGGGAGTCTAAAAAATGGCTATAAAAGATTTTATAACGCTAAAGTTTTTAGCTAAAAACGAGGTTAGCGAAACCGCCGACGAAATAGGCGAAAGCTTACAAGACTTAAAAAGGCAAAAAACCGAAGCCGATAACGAACTAAAAAAAATCACGGCACAAAGCAAGTTAATAGAAAAATTTAAAACCCTAGAAAAAACATTAGAAGCCAGCGAGCAAGCGGCAAAAGACACCGCGCTAAACGTGGAAAAACTGGCGTTAGAAATGAGCGCCGCCGGGGTGCCTACTCAAAAAATGGCCGCCGAGCTAAAAGCGGCGCAATTAAACGCAAAAGCCGCCGACCGGGCGTTTATTTCTAATAAAAATAACCTAGCGAGAATGTCGGCCCAAGTGGTCGCCGCTAATGGCGACATAAAACAACTAACCACCGCCGAGGCCAGATTAAAAGCCGAGGCCGCCCGCGCCGCCCGAGAGGCTGGCGTATTAGCTGCAAAAATAAGAGAAACGGGCCAAGCCAGTAACACCGCCGGGCAAGGCACCGAAAACCTAACCGGGAAATGGTCGGATTTATGGGCAAAAACCACGCTAGTAACGGGCGCGATAGCCGGGGCGGTCATAGGGTTAAAAGAGTTTTTAAACAGCGCGGGAAATGCGGAATATGCAAACAAAAAGCTAGCCGACACATTAACCCGAACCACGGGCGCAACGAATGAGCAAATAAAAGCCACTCAAGCCCAAGCCGAGGCACTGCAAAAAACAACGCGTTTTAATGACGAAGAAATAAAAGCCGCTCAGGAAAAGCTGGCCCAATATCAACTAACCGCCGGGCAAGTTCAGCAACTAACCCCATTGCTTTTAGATATGGCCGAGGCCAAGCGAGAAAGCGGCGACGCCGACGCCGACACAATCGGCAGCGCCGAAGCAATAGGCGACGCACTGCGGGATAACATAACCGCTCTAGAATCGTTTGGCGTGCATATAACCGACGCCACAGAAGAGCAACACAAAGCCGCCGACGAAGCCGAGCGCATGGCTATTATTGTCGACAGGCTTAGCACGTCGTTTGGAGGTGCAGCCGAGGCCGCCGGGCAGACTTTCGCCGGGGCCATGGATAAAACCGCCAATAAAGTAAAACAATCGTTAGAAGAATGGGCCAACCTGATAACGCAAAACGAAGCGATTAAGCAGGTTCTAACCGACGTAGGGGCATTATTTGAAAGCATAGGCCCAAAGGCCGAGGGCGGGGCCAGTAGCGCTACCATAGCGATAACGGGGCTAGGGGTTGCGCTAGGTTCGGTTCTAGACGCTTTTGTCGTGGGCGCAAACATAATCCAAAACGCTTGGAACGCCGTGCAAATAGCGGTTTTATCAGTCGAACAGGTGGCGGTTAATGCGTGGGCTAACTTAATGGCCGCCATGGGTAACGACGACGCCGCCGCCGGGGCCGAAGCGCTAGCCAAAACCATAGACGAACAGCTAATAGAATCGTTTAAGGCAATCGAAAAAAATAACGGCGAAATGGCGACACAATACGAAAAGCTAAAAAAAAGGTTTACGGATTACGACGAATCCATAAAAAAGACCACCGAGAATTTAGAGACCACCGCCACCGCGACCAAGGCGCTAACCACCGCCACAAAAGACAACGCCGCCACAACCGAGCAAAGCGCCAGCGTTTTAAAAGACCATTTAGCGGGCCTAGGTTTAAGTTATGACAAATTGGCCACCGGGATAGACTCGGGCACCGGGAAAGTTATTGATAACTTTGCGGCCATTGTCGCCGAGGTGTCCAAGACCACCACAAAAAGCCAAGAACTGGCCAAGGTATTAGGCCCGGCCCTTGCTGCCACACTTGAAAAGATAGACACGCCCGAAGGATTTATAGCGCTACAAAAGAAAATAGACGAAACGGCAAAAAGCACCGACGGCTTAGCCGGGGCTATTCTGGGTTCGCTGGCTCCCGCAATGGCCGCCCACGAACTAAAACTAGAAAGTACGGGGCAATATGTCGACTATGTAAAAGAACGCTACGACAAGCTAGCCAAGGTTTTAGGGGTAGACCTGCCCGGCGCCACCGACACCGCTAGCGCGGCATTGGATAAAAACACCGAAAAACTAGACAGTAACGCCGACGCCGCCAACGACGCGGCAAAAAGCACAATCGAAAGCGCCAGCCAAGTAGCCGAAGTGGTGAGCGCAAAGGGCGCCGGGCTGGCGGCTTTCTTTAATGCGGCTAGCTCTCAAATGTACGGGTTAAGCGAGGCGGCGGGCCAAGCGTTCGAACAAAATCTAGGGCGTTCGGTCGTTAGTGGGGTGGAATTCTACACGCAAAAAAGCGAACAAAGTCTAAGCGACTTAGCCCGGTCTATGCAAAACGTAACCACTAACGGGGTGGCTAAATGGCTTAAAGGCGTGGCCACCAGTAGCCACCGGGTGCAGGCTGAATTTTACGCCCAGCGCGCCGAAGTCGAAAAGCTAACCCTAGCCCTAGAGTCTACCGAAAACCCTAGCGACGCCATGGTAAGAAACGCGGCCCGGGCGGTCGATAAGTTTAATTTGCTAGACGACGCCACGCTAAGCGGCCTTAAAAGCCAAATAGACGCGGCTAGAACAGCCATTAAAGCGTTAGAAGACGACGCGGCCAGCACGCTAAAAAGCATAGAAAACGACCTAGCTAACGCAAAGGGCGAATATTCTATAGCGGTTAAGAATGAATTTGACGACAGGCTAGAGAATTTAGAGTCGCAACTAAAAGAGGCCACCGCCACCGGGAACACGTCGGCCAAATCGGACTTAACCGAATCTATAAAACAACTAAAAGAATTGCGCGCCATAGAAGTAGCCGCCGCCATTGCCCGCGAGCAAGCCGAGAAAACCCCAGCACCACAAAGCAGCGCTAGCACGTCTAGCGATGTGCCGACGGTTATAAAAATCGGTTCGGAATCAATCGCCGCCACCGTCGCCCCCGACGAACTGGCCCGGCTATCCGAATTATCAACTTTAAACGCTTAGAAAGCAGGTTAACCCATGGCAAAACTAGAAACCGCCGACAGGTCGCAAGCCGTCGCTATTCCAGAAAATGCACACTGGCCCGCCGAGTTTTCGGGGTGGCGAGCTACCCAGCAAAGCACAAAGCGAAGCCTAACAGGCGGCACAATAACCCAAGCCCGGGCGCTAACGGCTGGCCGACCCATCGAGCTAGTGGGTTTTTGGCTGGCCCGCGATCAGGTGGAAATATTACAAGCATGGGCCGACCAGCCGTTAGCCGAATATGTATTAACGCTGCCCGACGGGCGAGAATTTGCCGTAATTTTTAGCGACGAAAACCCACTAAAGGCTAGCCCTGTTTTTGAGGCGTCGGCACCCGGTAACGCGACACAGTACCAAGTTAATAGACTGGCGTTTTTAACCATTTAATTAGGAAATTTAAATCATGGCAATCAATCAAAACGATATTGTATTTTTAGAATCTAAAGGCATGACAGATACCCCCGACGCGGGCGGCGAAATGACGGCCCGAACCATTGCTAACGGTGAAACGGGCAATTTATGGCCAGACATAAGCCGACTAGACCGAACGCTAGGCGGCGTAGAGTTAAGAAAAATATTTTTAGCGGTACAGTCGGCCACCGCCGAAACCTATAGCGGCGCGCATGTTATCATTAACCAGCCAGCCAACGACCCCCGGGTAAATATGTTGCTAATGTCGTTAGGCGATCACTACGACAAGCGACAAGACGCCACCGACCAAATAGAAAGTTTTATCATTAAAGCAGGCCGCGCCGAAATGGATTTAAACGGCAAGCAATTAGAGGGGCAAACAGAGCTAAAACTATGGGCGCCCATTGGGTCAAGTATTCCACGACTAGGCGAAACACTGGTTTTAATAGAAGACGGCGACGTAAATACCGAGCAATATATAAAGATTACAGGCATTAGCAGCGAAACCAAAAACTTTACGTATTATCATAGTAATACGTTTCAAACTTTCGCCGCGCTGTCTATTGTTATGAAAATTAGCGAGCCATTAAAGCGCGATTATTTAGCGTCGGGCGCTAGTCCATTGGTTAATAACGATACCGTCGTTTTAAAAACCCAGCCCGCGAACGGCGGCGAGTATTTTAGCTGTAGACCCTTGGTTAGCGCTGCCGAAGCCGACGCCCTTAGCATTAAAGTCGACGCGATAGAGCAATCACTTTTCCCAGTGGCCACCATAGAAAAACCATTAATCGACCTGCCGTTGGCCAGCGGCCAAACTACCCGAAAAATTAGCGACGCGACCATAACAATAAACGCGACAGGCGAAACCGCCGCCGGGTCTATTTGGTATTTACCACGCCCACCCGTACCCGGCACATTAACGGTTATTATTTCGGGCGCTACTTATAAAGAAGTCGGCGGCGAGCTGGTTAAGTTTTCAGGCTCGGAACAATTTAACGCCACGCCTACAATTGATTTAAAAAAGGGAACAATTACCTATAGTGCAAAAACCGCCAACGCCTCGGCGGCCATAACATACAGCCCGGCCCTTGCTTCGGATACGCCATTATTTACCGAAGCGACAGAGGTAAGCGAATTAACGAGGGGGTTAAATTGGACGTTTAACCTAAACCCGTTACCCGCCCCGGGAACCGTGGCCGCCTACTATTTGAATGGCGACGACTGGATAAAATTAACCGATAACGGCGCGGGCGAGCTGGTCGGCACGGGGTCGGGTTCGGTTAACTACGAAACGGGTAGCGCGGTTTTAACGTGTGCAGCCCTGCCCGAGCTGGGCAGCGGCATTTTAATTTCGTGGATGGGCGAAAACCTAAGCCCGGCAGCGATACCCGCCACGGTAGACGCTCAGATAAGCTTAGCTATTAACGCCACGATTAACGACGCCCCTATAGCGATTACATGGCTAGCAGGGGGACAAGCTAAAACCCTAAATAGCACGGGAATAGCGGCCCCGTTTACTGGCGACGGCAGCGGCACCACCGGGCAGGAAAAAGGCAAAACGGTTTTTTATATTACGCCCGACAGCCTACCCGACGACGGGCAGTTTTCTATTGATTATCAATACTACACCCCGGCCCCAGCCGCCGAGTCTATTACCGTGGGCGCGGTTCAATATAACGACTCGGCCACTATCCTAGACATTCAATTAGGCGGGCCACAAGAGGGCGGCAGCTTATCGTTCACCTTAAATTTAGTGCAGGCCAACCGCCGAGAATACAGGGGCTTTTTTGGTGGCGTAACAGTGGGCCAGCAATACTGCTACCACGACGTAGATTTTATATCATTAGGGCAGTCTATTTACATTAAGGGCTCAAAAATTGGCAGTGTGGGCAGTGTTAACGGCGCGGGCCTAATATCAATAGACCTTACAAAACTGGCCTACAAATGCACCGACAAGGTTTTAAACGACCGGGGCCCGGGGTTTAGAGGCGGCCATAAGTGGGACATATTAAGCACCACAAAAACCACGCGCCGGGCGGGCATTGCGGGGGGCGCGGTGTCGTTTACCTACATGGAAACCGGGGCCGCCACAGCCACGGCCACGGTAGACGCTAGCGCAACTTTAACCGCCACCATAGCCGAAGAATTAATTTTCCCGGGGGCCACCGTTTTAGAGATAGACGGCGCCCTTTATTTTGACGACGAAAAGGGCCGATTATTAACCGGGTTTAGCCCGGTTACGGGTGCGGCTAATGTGGTGGGTTCTATAGATTACAGTTTAAACGCGGCAATTATTACGCTAGACACCCCGCCAAGTGCGGCCCCTGCAATAGTGCCGTTATTGTCAGTAGCCCGAACAGGCGACGAAATAGAGCCCATGCTCTCGGCATTTTTCTATATACCAGACACGCCAATAAGGCCCGGCACGCTTCAAATAATGTTTAATAATTTCGAGGGCGACCGAATTATTTTAAAAGCCGACCCGCAAGGGCTTTTGTATGAGCATGACCGGGATTCTAGCGGGCGCGTAATGGGTGAAAGTATGCCCGCCTCGCCTAGCCTTTCAATTGGTGGGCTAGGGTATAGCCGTTCGGGTTTAAGCTTGGGAATTGCCGCCGACTGGGGGCAAATAGATTACAGTAATGGCCAAATATTAGTTAATTTTAAGGACGCCATACCGCCGCAAAATGTAACGATAAACGCCGTGCAGGCCGCCACTATTCCACTAGATAGCGACATAATCGGCCTAGATGGGGTTCGAATGCCGTCTACTGGTAAGGTGCCAGTATTTAAGCCCGGCAATGTGCTTGTGATTCACGACACGCAAGAAACCGACGCGGCCACACCCACCGCCGGGCAGGTGTTTAACTTGGGCCGCTTGGATTTAAGCGGGGTTAACATTTTAGACGCCACCGGGGCCGAGCTAGACCCGGCACAATACACGCCAGACCTAGCCGCCGGACTGGTAACAATGGCCGACCCGTTAGTTTTACAAACAGCAGGCGCCCAAGCGCTAACGCCCCCGCTAACCATAGAAAATAAAATAGATACGATGGTTTTGTGCAGCGACGTAGCACTAGACGGCACGCTAAACTTAGCAACGCCTCTACCCCGGGCCATGCCAGAAACCAGCCTAGTAAGTAGTGCAGCGGTGGCGGGCGACATTGCCCCGCTATTGCTAAATCTATTTAGCCAATCTAGCGATGTGTCGGGGGTTTACATGGAAAGCCCCACGGCCACGGCCACCAATGCGCGGCTAAACGACTTAGACCACCCTATAGAAATGTCGCCCCGTGGCGCTGTTTTTGATAAGTGGAAAATCAAGTTTAAAACCATTACGGCTTTTGATTTATTTAGTGAACGCCGGGGCGAGATAATGAGCGGCAGCACCGAAAGCGACCTAGCGCCGATCAACCCCACCACGGGCGAACCCTATTTTATAATCAGGGCCGACGCTTGGGGCGGTGGCTGGTTAAGCGGTAACATTGTTAGATTTAACACCACCCCGGCAGCTATGCCCTTATGGTGTATTCGATCAATACAACCCGGCCCGGCCAGTTTTGAAACGGATAGCTTTAGTTTGCAAGCCCGTGGCGATACCGACCAATAAACCAATAAACCAATAAAAAAACCGCCCTAGCTGGCGGTTTTTTTGTGACTTTTTAAAGGTGAGATTATGAGCAATGCGCCAATACTTTATTCAAATAGTGACGCCGACGCGCCCACGTTTCCAAGCCCACACTACACGAACACCGATACAGGCTATTTAAGATACTTTAATTTTTACCACATTCTAAAAACTTGCCTAGTAGATGGGTATGCAGGCAAACCCGGCGCGGGCTGGTCTATTGGTTTTGACCATGTAGTCACTTATGACCTTAGCAATCGTTTCGCATATTCGCTAATAAACGCAGACAATAGCGGCACCATGGTTATTATGATGCACCCCGGCAGCGCCAATATGATTAAGGTGATTTTATGCGAAGCCGCCCCCGATTTTAATACAATTATAAACGGCTGGTCGGGGCAGAATTCGTGGGAATCAGGCGGCGAAAAAACCTATAATAGCCATTTTTTAGGCTTGCCAAATTTAGGCCACGATAACAGTACTCACAACTGGAAATTAGTTGCTAATAAAAACGCCGCCGTACTAATGGTAGAGCTAACGGCTAGCGGGTGGCCAGCGGGCGACCTTCAAACGTCGTCACAAGCCTATAGCCACTCTTTGTATTTTGGTGCCCACCAAGGAATGCCAGCGCTCGGAGGTATCCAAGCCCCCGAACAGGGAAACTTTGTAGTATTAGGTGGTTACTCAGGGTCGGAGGGCTCAAATAGCGCCACCGCATATTTAAATTTTTTACACGCTACAAGCTCAACAATCACCTATTTAGCAGATGAAAGCGGCGCCCCATACAGTTACCAGACCCACGCCACGGGCCACATTTACCCGCCTTATACTACAACAATGCGCGACACCGTGGGCGTTAGCATATTAATACCCATTCAATTAACTAAACCAAGTGCAAACCTACAGTACGGCGAAAGCACATTTTTAATTCCAGTCTTTGCGAATTTAAACGCGGGCATAAACGTGGCCGCAATAAGAAAATTAAGAGAAAACGGCGAAAATCCGACGGACTGCACCCTAGGCGGGGTTTTAAACCACGGCGGCAAGCCTTATCTGGTTATGGCTCAAAATACCAGCGCGACATTGCCATGGATTAGCCTGAGTTTAGAGGACTGGTATTAATGCAAAATATCACCGCTAGAGTTTTGCGTGACTCAGAGGCCAACACCCCGCAACGCGTCACGCTTGACTTAAACCCGCCTTTAGGTGTAGAGGGGTTGGTCATTAGATTCACCAGCAACGGATTGATTCCAGATTTTAACAAGTGGCGACATCCCGCCACACCTTTTAGGCTTTTTAAAAGCCAAGTACAGCCGGGCCAGCCTCGGCGCTGGCTGTTTATTCCATATAATACCGCGCTAGCGATATGGTACATAGATGCTTGGGAATATGACGGCAATACCCCCGCAATGAACTTTAAGCAAGCCGGGGCGGTAGACCTAGAAAAGACCCATTATTTAAGCGGTACATGTGAGCTAGACGGCACCCCGTTTGCGGGCACAGTTAGAATTATAGAAGTGGACGCGACCACCCACCTAGGCACGGTGCAGGCAAACCCCAGTACCGGACAATGGCGTTTTGAGGTGTCGGCCTCGGCCCCGGTTTTGGCCGTGGTGTCGGTAGATTATGGGGTAGAATACGCCGAAGGGGTGCAAGCTGGTAGCGGGTCGATTATTCACCCCCCGGCAGCTAATGGCTACGTGTACGAAGTATTAACAGCGGGAACGCTTGGCCCGCCACCCGCCGAATGGCCGACAAGCGAAACGCTGCCCACAGGCACCGCCATTTTATCGCCTAAGCCATACCCGGCCCCGGTGGTGCATGGGCCAATTTATCCCGAACCCCTATAAAAAACGCAAGGGCAAGCCATGACAGCCAGACGAATAACCGCCGCCCTAGCTGGCGGGTGGGGCCGAAAAACCGCGAGCAATCAAAGCCGCGCCGCCCAATGGAAAAGCAGGTTTAGAAAGCAAAAAGCCGCCGTTAATTATTGGGGGTTAGGTGCGGCAATAGACGCCCAAATATTCGCCCCGTTTGGCGAGGCTAGGGCGGTTAATATTCACCAAATAGCCCACCACAAAACCGCGCAAAATTTTGATAAATGCAACGCTAACCCGTGGGGAACACCCGTAAACACTGACGCGGCCAATCAAATAACCTGGGGAAGTACAACCGCCGCCGATTCGGATTTAATCGGCAAATATAAGCTATCAGAATGGCAGGATAGACCCGGGGCTTTTTTGTGGTCGGACACTAAGAAAACCGCGTTTTCTACCACGCTGCCCGCCCTTAATTATTCGCCCCCTAGTGCGGGGTCGGTGGTGTTTAATTTAGCGGGCAGTTATTCGCCCCCAAGTTCTAACGCGGTTAATTTTAAGCTATTAGAACCAATAGAAAGCACCGGGGGCGCCTCTAGTACCAATCAGCTAATAAACACCGCTAGCCGCTTTAAGTGGACGGCCCCACCGCCTAAAGATGAGGCCACGCTATGCCCTTGGGGTGCGGGTGTTTCTGCGTCGTCAAATGTACCCCCGTTAAAATGGGAAATAGAGCAGGGCGACCCATACAAGCCCGAACCCACCCCTATAGACATAAAAACGAGTTATTTAATTTTGAATACGATTACTTTAAACGCCCAAGCCGACGCCACCCCGTTAGCGTTTTCGTCTTTTTCTATTTCTATGGATATAGACGCCAATAGCTACGGGGTTAGTATTAATCTAGATAATGAGGCCAGTTTTAAAAAAGCACTGGTTAATGGCAACCCCACAAGCGTAGAGCTAACCATTAACGGTACGGCGTTCGTGTTTCTAATCGACTCGGGGGTAGAGGCCGACGGCTCGGCGCTAAAATCATGGCAGGTAAAAGGGGCCACCCGGTCTAAAATGCTAGCGGCGCCTTATGCGGCCACCCGGTCTAAAACAAATAGCAACGCAATAGACGCCGCCGCCCAAGCGACTACAGAGCTGGCCCCTTATGGCTTTTTAGTAGACTGGCCAACAGGCAATGACCGCGACGCTGTTAGCTGGCTATTGCCGCCCGGTGTTTATTCATACCAAGGGCTAACACCATTAGGCGCGGTTAAGCGCTTGGCGGCCACAGTGGGCGCGGTGGTACTGCCATCTATTAGCGGCGACGGCGTAACCATTCGGCCCCGTTGGCCGCTATTGCCTTGGCAGCTATATAACGACGCCCCCGACGTTATTACCCATTACAGCCTAATTACAAGCAGGCAAAGCGAATACAACCCGGCCCCGGCTTATAATGAAGTGACGGCCAGCGGCGAAACCGTGGGCACCCGGTGCCGAGTTTACCGGGCCGATAGTGGCGGCGGCACCCCAGCCCCCGAAATTGTAGACCCTTGGCTAACCGAGAACCCGGCGAACATACAAAGGGGCGCGCAAACCTTGGCAAATTATGCGCCCATGGTAATTGAATCTATAGGCGTGTCGATTTTAGAGGCCGCCCAAACCCCCCTAGCTATGCCGGGCGACATAATAGAAGTTCAGCACCCCGACCCCGCGCAAACATGGCGCGGCCTTGTTTTGTCGTGTGCTATTAGCCCCGGCGCTGGCGGCTTAGACTTAACGCAATCCCTAAAAATAGCGAGGCCGATTTAATGGCAACGGTTAACCCACTTTTAAAATGGCGAGAATTAATCGCCCCAGAAAAAACCAAGGCTATCGCCACCGTTATAACCGTTAACGCGGGGTCGTATGGCGTGGAATTAGACGGGCCTATTTTATTGGAGGCAAAACCGCAAGGGGGGGCGGTGTACGAAGTAGGCGACCCGGTATTAATAGAAGGGGGCGAAATTTTGCGAAAAATCGGCAGTTTAACCGACACTAGCCAAGGGGTTTAAATGTCGTTAAGTTCGGCCAGTAGGTCGCCGACTAACTTAGACGCCGCCGGAATAGACAAGGATTCTAGCCGGGTTAAGAGGGCGTTTTCTTCTTTTGTGATGGGTTGCGCCCCGATTATCTCAGATAAAAAAGACGTTTTTTTAGGCTGTAAACATGGCGCGCTAAACACCCGATTAGCCACGGCCACCCGTAGCGCGGGCGACCCTATGCCCCTATAAGCCGCAAGCAAGGCCAGCCCAGCCGACGACATGCCCACGCCTTGCAAGGGTGGGGGGCGGCTCTTATCCACCTCTGACGCTGCGGCCGCTATGCATGGTGTCGGTCTCGGTGGTGGCCGTTGCGTTCACAACAAACAAAATACGGCATCACGCTGAACCTCAGGAAGGCCAGACACAAACGGACAGCAGGGCAACTACGACGGGCACTAGCTAAAGCA
>ERZ1027231.147-NODE-147-length-36149-cov-60.314817_pt1 | contig 36149 bp, 32 predicted proteins | sample MGYA00520866_ERZ1027231 | MGnify/ENA primary metagenome ERZ1027231 (study PRJEB33311, sample SAMEA4378411) | marine metagenome | biome: Marine biome; feature: Fjord; material: Water | collected 2014-07-20T08:00:00Z/2014-07-... | depth 75 m ...
AAGGTTGATGAAGCACTTTGTGCATTCAGTAGATAATGTTGCTGGCGGGTATCTAGAAAAGTCTGAGCTAATAAATCCATCATTCCTTGCATAGCATTGATAGGGGTTCTAACTTCATGGCTCATATTTGCAAGAAACTGAATCTTCACTCGGTTAGCATACTCAGCTTGATCTTTCGCTTTTTCCAGTGCTGATTGTGTTTTTTGCTGTAAGGTTACATCTTGAAAAATACTGATAGTACCGAGAATATTGCCCTGTTCATCAGTGAACTCATTACAAAAACCTTGATAGATAAACTCCCCGGCTTTAATTAATGCTTGCTGGGGGTAAACATTTTTATTCAAAGCATTTAGGACTTTAATTTCTTCTGCCAGAGGAGTTGGCATAAAGTTGGCTGAATTAACTCCTAACATTTGCTCAACTGAATGGTTAGTTAAACGCTCAAAAGCCTTATTGCACCCCATTAACAAACCATCGGGATCATTAAAAACAATCAATTCAGGAATAGCATTCATCACCGACCGCAACAGCGCGTAATCACGTTGATGCTTAGTACTAGTTTCTTGGAGTGCTTTAGTCTTCTCAATAACGCGGCTATCTAACACATCATTTTGCTCGGTAAGTTGTAGTAATAAACTACGGTTTTGAGCAAAAATATCTTCAACCACTTGAAACCAATGTAACCAATCAGCTGCTGGAGCAACCTTACCGGGATCTCCTACAGCGCAGTATTCAATATGACTTATAAATTCAGTGGTTGGTTTAATAAAAGTACGTTTAGTCATGGTATTAACTAACATCAAAAATGCCAGTAAACCAATAAACACCATCGAGAAAACAAAAATAAAATCACTAAATTGGGGGGCTGAAAAGTCCTCATATTGTTGATATTTAAGTAAAGTCCAACCATTAGCGGTAAGCAACTGTTTTTCAATAAACCAATCACCTAAGCGCTCTGAATCTCCTATTGTAGCTAAATGCTTGGCAGTAAGACCTTGGAGTGATTCAGGTAACAAATCTTGCCAAGAGGCACGATAGCTTAACGACTCTTTCCCTAACCGCTTAGAAAGGAGAACTTCATTATTTTCATTATATAAAACAAAGCCTTGAGCATTTAACTCTAATTCAGGCAAGCTATCATGTAAACGTGATAAATTAAGGTCAATGACTACCGATCCTAATAACTTATCTTGGTGAAAAACTCCTGTGCCTAATGAAGAGTTCATGCCCCCGCCCGCAGCATCTAAATAAGGAGGAGACCAAATAACACGATTGTTTTTTGCCGTTAAAACTCTCATCGATTTGTTATGTTGGCTATCGAGGGCTTTTTCACTGAACTGCCATATCTCACGATCAACCCAAGGATATATATTCACAAAGTTATCCAAGGAAATATAATAAAACCATGTTGCTTCTTTGAGAATATTTTGCGCAGCAACAAATGCAGGCGTTAACGCATTTGCCATTGCTATTTCTTGTTTTTTCCGTGGTCCAAACTCACTAATTTGTCCTAAACCTGTGATATTACTGCTTAAACGCTTACCTTGTTTAATGACGTCATGCAGGGGTTTATTTAAATAAAACATGTCCTCTTGCTGTAACAAAGGAGGCATAGGGACATTTATTTCATTGGGGTGTTTTAAGATGTATTCGGCAAATTCTTGTATGCCAACAACCGCTTGTACACTTTGTTCTAACATTAGGTTTAGCTGAAGAGCTTCTTGCTGGAGCTCTGCCAAACTTTGTTGTTTATGCTGTGTAATTTGATTGAAATAACGTAACGAGGCTGCAGAAAAGGCAATGAGAATAATAACAATAAAGGCAACTACAACAGTGATATTATAGCGCCTAAAAACCGTATTTATACCCGCTTGGTAATACACAAAAATGCCTTAACTATATGTTTACATAATGAAGTAACTTGATAAGTTAAAGCAGTCACTCAATTTAAACAAGGATTAAACAAGAGTTGAACAAGGAAAAGTAACCTATTTTACTAAGCTACTTTTCCAAGTAGATAAATATACTATAGATTTTCCTCCGCAAATGAAGCCAATCGACTACGTACGACACCGTTTAAGTTAACCGTTGCTGAACCAGGAAAGTTTTTAAAGCGCTCTACAATATATGTCAGTCCTGAGGTAACGGCCGTTAAATAGTTACTATCTATTTGCGCCAAATTACCCGAGCAAACTAATTTAGTTCCCTCACCACAGCGAGTGATAATAGTTTTTAACTGGGCCGCAGTTAAGTTTTGGCATTCATCCAACAATACCAGTGCATTTTGAATACTACGCCCGCGCATAAAGTTCACTGACTTAAATTGGATATTAGCTTTATCCATAATATAATTTAAGCTTCCATGCATACTTTCATCTTGCTGGTGTAAGACCTCAAGAGAGTCCGTAATAGCGGCGAGCCAAGGCGCCATTTTCTCTTCTTCAGTCCCCGGTAAGAAACCAATAGACTCCGCAATTTCAGGAGTACTACGTGTAACAATTATTTTGTCGTAAAGTCCTCTTTCTATGACTTGCTCTAAAGCGGTTGCTAAGGCAAGTAAGGTTTTACCACTCCCTGCAGGCCCTGTGAGAATAACCAAATCAATCGTTGGATCCAATAACGCATCCATCGCCATGCCTTGGTAAATATTTTTAGCATTAATGCCCCAAGCACTTTTCGCTAACAATCGGTCACGTCCAAGATCTAAAATAGAAACTTTATCATCATCCCAACCAGTCACCTTGCCAGCAAAAGTATCTCCATCATCAAGTAAATATTCATTTATATACGTTAACGGTATCGTCTCTTTGGCAATATAATGGGTGGTATTTCGCCCTTCAGTTTCACTATCAACAGATTTAATTTGTTGCCAAAAGTCACCTTCAAATTGGTGATAACCTTTCGTTAGAAATTGGATATCATCAATAAGTTGATCCGTTCTATAATCTTCAACGTGGGCTAGCCCTGCTCCCTTGGCTTTCAGTCGCATGTTGATATCTTTAGTAACCAAGACGATTTTTTTATTCGGCGTTTTCTCTTGAATATGTAATGCAGCGTTAATAATACGGTTATCATTTTCATTGAAAGATAACGTATGGGCTGTTTTCTCAAGTGCATAATCATTAATAATGGCGAGACAGCCGCTGGGATGTTGATCATCGTTTTGAGGTAATTTTACTCCAGTAAGTACTTGTTCAGGACTCGCATCTCGCAGGGTATCTTCAAGTGCCCTTATGGCCACTCTAGCGTCTCGACTAACATCTTTACGTCTATCTTTAATTGAGTCGAGTTCTTCTAACACTGTCATGGGAACAACGACATCGTGCTCTTTAAAAGATAGGAAGGCGAAGGGTTCGTGCAAAAGGATGTTGGTATCTAATATATAGATAATGGGTTGGTCAATTGTCTCATCGATTTGAGACGTTTGGCTTAAATTATCACTTAACATATTCTCATTAATCATATTCTCTTTAGTCATGAGCAATCTCCGTGAGTCACTGACAAAACAAATATAAAAGAACAATACTGTATTTGAAGTATAGCCTACTCACAATAATATCTTAATAATCACTAAGCAAGCATAATTTTTTAATGATTCCGTCTATGATAAGGAGTACTATAGCGCTTTTTTTTTACCCCTAGTTTTTAATGTTTAGTCTCGCTTTAGAACAAATATAAAGTAATAACTAAGCAATCGTTGGAGAAGTAAGTTTATGCCATTTCAGGTAGGTCAGCGTTGGATCAGTGACAGTGAATCAGATCAAGGATTGGGTACGGTAACAGGGGTTGAGCACCGCTTTGTTAATATTGTTTTTACTGCCACAGGTGAATCCCGTAAATATGCTAAAGATAATGCCCCACTAACGCGCGTTATTTTTAATAAAGATGACCTTATTCCTAGTCACGAAGGCTGGTCGTTAAAAGTGGTTTCACATAGTGAAGCCCAAGGTATAATCAGCTATGAAGGTATTCGCCAAGATACCAATGAGAAAATTGTCCTCAAAGAAGTGATGATAGATCATTTTATTAAATTCAATAAACCTCACGATCGCTTACTCAATAGCCAAGTTGACCGTTTAGACTGGTTTCGCTTGCGCAAAGATTGTCTACAACATCAATATCAGCAGCAGCAATCTGATTTAACCGGTTTAACTGGTGGTCGAGTCAGCTTAATACCTCACCAACTTTACATCGCTGATGAAGTCGGTAATCGTTTTGCCCCTAGAGTTTTACTTGCCGATGAAGTGGGTTTGGGTAAAACGATTGAAGCAGGACTAATCATTCACCAGCAATTAGTTACCGGTCGTGCAAAAAGAATTCTGATCATAGTGCCTGAGTCTTTAATGCATCAATGGTTAGTTGAAATGCTCCGCCGTTTTAATCTAAATTTTAGTATTTTTGATAATGAGCGCTGTGTTGAAACTAGCCAAGATAACTATGTTGATGGCAAGAAAGCAAATCCCTTTAGTTCTGAGCAATTGGTTTTAGTTAACCTAGGTTTTATTACAAATAACCCTGAATGGTATGAAGCACTAGTGAGTGAAGATTGGGACTTGATGGTTGTTGATGAAGCACACCACTTAAACTGGCAACAAGACAACCCGAGTATTGAATATCAATGTATTGAGAAACTCGCCCAAGTTATCCCAGGTGTTTTATTATTAACAGCGACGCCTGATCAATTAGGTCATGAAAGTCACTTTGCACGTTTACGCTTGCTTGATGCAGACCGTTTTTATGATTATCAAAAGTTTACCGAAGAAGAGTCGCATTATAGCGAAGTTGCTGATGCCGCCAATGCCTTAGTTGAAGGTAAAACACTTTCTAGTGAGCAAGAAACAACACTCACAGATTTATTGAAAGAAACGGATATCAGTTCACAGCTTACTGATTTAAATCAAGCAGAAGACGAGCAATCAACAAAAGTACGCCGAGAGCTGTTAAAACAGTTACTCGACAGACATGGCACTGGTCGTATTTTATTTAGAAACTCTCGAAATACGATTAAAGGTTTCCCTGCTCGTCAAGTAGTGCCTGTAGCACTGGATATGCCGGAGCAATACCAAGACAACATTAATGAATTTATGCTTAGTGATAGCCCTGAAGCGTTAGCTAAATCAAAACAAGCTAAGTATATTTTCACACCAGAAATGCTTCACGGCTTAGATCAGCAAAATGAAACTTGGACTGACTTTGATCCGCGAGTCGATTATTTAATTGAACTGTTACAATCACTTAAAAAAGAAAAAGTCTTAGTTATTTGTGCAAATGCCCAAACAGCTATGGATTTAGAAGCCGTGCTTCGTATAAGAGAGGGTATTCGCAGTGCTGTGTTCCATGAGGGACTATCGATATTTGAACGTGATAAGGCTGCTGCATATTTTGCCCAAGACGAAGATAGCGCACAATTATTACTTTGCTCTGAAATTGGCAGTGAAGGACGTAATTTCCAATTTGCTCATCATCTAGTACTGTTTGACTTACCAAGTAACCCAGACTTATTAGAGCAACGCATTGGCCGTTTAGATCGTATCGGGCAAACCGAGATCATTCGTATCCATGTGCCTTACTTTGAAGACTCGGCACAGCAGTTGTTATTTGATTGGTACCAACAAGGCATGCAAGCATTTGAGCATACCTGTATTACGGGTAGAGTGGTTTTTGAAACCTTCGGCGAACAATTACTTTCATTAGCATTAACCTGTCAGCAACAGTCCGTTGAGGCAGAGTCACTCATTAGTAATAGTTGGCAGAAACATTTATCGATTAAAGCGGAATTAGAATCTGGCCGAGATAAATTATTAGAGCTGAACTCATCTGGCCAAGGTCGTGCCCATGAATTAGTTGAAAAGATTCAGCAAGTGGATAATGACATAGCTTTACCTCAATTTATGTTTCAAGCACTCGATGTTTTTGGTGTGCAGCAAGATGACAAAGCCGATAACGCAATCGCACTAAATCAAAGCGAGCACATGCTTAATAGTAATTTTCCTTGTTTACCTGAGGATGGCACCACAGTTACCTTTGATAGGGAAACTGCTTTAGTTAATGAAAATTATCAATTGTTAACTTGGGATCACCCTATGGTTCGTGGTGTGCTGGATTTAGTATTAAGTGATGAAATTGGCAATGCCAGTATTGGTTTATTAAAAAATGAAGCATTACCCGTAGGTACATTCTTCCTTGAGTGTTTATTTACTGTTGAAGCTACCGCACCAGCTCATTTACAACTAGGCCGTTACTTACCAACGACGCCCATTCGTATTTTAGTAGACAAAAATGGCAACAATTTAGCAGACAAAGTCAGCGAACAAGTACTTGATAAACAGTTATCGCCGGTTAAAAAACAAATGGCATTACAGCTTATCAAAGCACTCAAATCACAAATTACTCCGTTGGTTGCAAAAGCAGAAATACATGGCACACAGCAAATTGTTGCAATTCAAGAGAAGTCTTTAACAGCAATGCAAAATAAGCTTTCATCAGAGCAACAAAGATTAACCGCGTTAAAAGCGATTAACCCAAGTGTACGCCAAGAAGAGATTGACTTTATTAGTCAGCAGCAAGACGAATTAACTCACTATATTGATAAGGCGCAATTGACCTTTGAAGCAATTCGCATGATAGTGGTTACCCACTAATGCCAGCGAGTTAATTGGCTACCCATTAACAAATTATAGGGCTAAGTTCATCTGAGCATAGCCCTCTATCTCTGAGAAAGTAATGAGCGCAAACCCTGATTTTATCTACCTCCCTCCTATGTCTCCTTATCTTGATATTATTTACCAAGATGATGATATTGTGGTCTTAAATAAAGCAAGTGGTATTCTAAGCGTGCCTGGCCGCTTACCTGAACATCAAGATTGTTTGCAAAATCGCGTACAAAGAGTATTACCTACCGCAACGGTCGTTCATAGGTTAGATATGGCGACATCTGGCATAATGATTATGGCATTGAACAAGCCAGCCCATGTTGCTATCAGTCGCCAATTTGAACAAAGAAAAACGCAAAAAAGTTATCTGGCTCGTGTTTGGGGCTTAGTCGAACAAAGTGAAGGTAGTGTTGATTTACCATTAATATCAGACTGGCCCAATAGACCAAAACAAAAAGTTGATCATGAAAACGGTAAAAAGTCTTTAACGCATTACCGTGTGCTTAGCCATAAGAATGCTACCGATGAAAAAGCTAGCACTTTCCTTGAGCTGACACCTATCACAGGACGTTCTCATCAACTTAGAGTTCATATGTTAGCGTTAGGTCATCCCATTTTAGGAGATAAACTATATGCACCTAAAGACGCATTAATAATGAGAAATAGATTACAGCTGCATGCTTTGACTTTGAGTTTATTCCACCCTAGTAGTGAGCAAGCGATCACTTTTAATGCACCATGCCCCTTTAATTAGTTCTTTTTATGTTAGGCTTTTTATTCTATGGTCGATATAGAATTATAGGTAATGGGTTAAACTCCACGAGACTTAAATTTTTTAAGGAAAAGCAGTTGCATAAAATAAGTTTATCTAACATTAGCCAAACAAAATCCAGGTCAAAGTTAATTGTTACACTTATCTGTGCGCTTACTTTTGCTTGCACAACAAGTTTTGCAGAAGAAAAAAAATCGGACGTTTCTCAAGAGAAGACTCAAAAGAGTGCGAATAAAGCACCACCTATAAAAAAGCCTATCGAGTTAACCAAGCAGCATAAAGAAGACCTAAAACACTATCTAGCAGATGAACAAGTAAAGCCATTACTCGCTGGACCTGATGATTATTTGACGTTAGTGAAAAGATATACCAGTGCGAACAGTAAAGGTGTAGTGATTTTATTGCCGGAATGGCAGCAAGGTGCCACTAATCCAAAAGCCATTAATTACTTACGTAATGCTCTGCCAGCTAAAGGCTGGAGTACTATTGCAATACAACCGAGCAATAAACCAGAAAATTATCCATCAACAGCAATTACCGTTGAGGAACAAAAAAAAGCAAACCAATTAGTCCTGAAAGAATATAAAAGTAAACTAAATAGCATGCTCAATGCTGTTATGAATACTGCAAGAAAGTATCCCGGTATAGTACTCGTTATTGCTCAGGGTAATAATGCCGCTTTGTTAGTCGATATATACAGTCAAGACAATAGCCAGCAGCCCAATGCACTCATCATGCTAAGTAGCTACCGACAAAGTAACCATGCACTGATTAATAGTATAAATGAAAAATTTGCCCATCAAGTGGCTTCGAGTGAACTGCCTATACTCGACCTTTACCTTAAACACGATAATCCACTCGTATTAAGCAAAGCAGCACAAAGAAAAGCCTTTTCAAAGCAAGAAATGAAAGTCTACTACCGCCAACGTCAGTTAAACAATTCTGTTACGGGTTATTATCCCGAAGAAGAGTTATTGAGTCAGATTAATAGTTGGCTAAAAGCTATTGGTTGGTAAACTCATACCCCATAAAAAGAAAAAGCTATTCAACATTGAATAGCTTTATTAGATCTAAACATATTTAACTACAAACCATATAAATAATGCCTTAGCGTTATTTATGCTGTTTTTCAATCAAATCATATGCCGCTTGAATTTCTTGCGTTTTTTCTTTCGCACTTTCCATCATTTCTGGTGGTAAGCCCTTAGCCATTAATTTATCAGGATGATGCTGGGACATTAATTTTTTATACGCCTTTTTAATTACCCGCATTTCTGAGTTTTTGTCGACCCCGAGTATTTTAAAAGCATTATCTAATTGCTGACCACTCGCTGGTATATTCCCTGTGCCTTGTTGACGATAACTTCTGCCACCTTGTTGTTGATGGAAATTAGCTCCAGCAATAATCATTTCTAGCAATTTATCAAGCTCACCAGCCGAATAACCTAATAATTTTGCAATGGTGTGTAAAACAGAACGCTCCGCATCATCTAATTCTCCATCGCTAAAAGCAACTTGAACTTGGATTTCTAAAAACATTAACAACAAGTCATGCCTATTACCCATCAAACGTTTAAATTTGACAAGACGATCTTTGAGCGGAAATCCCGCTGATTTTCCCTCACGAAAAGCATCTTGTGCTTGCTCGCGTAGTTCGCTACTTAATCCCAGCTTATCCATATAGGCACTAGCGAACATAATTTCATGACTAGTCACTTGGCCTTTGGCTTTGGCAACATGGCCCATCACCGAAAAAGTCGTATAGAAAAAAGCAGCTTGTCGAGCTACCTCATCTTCTTTGCCACCAGCGATACCATTGAAATTAAAACCACGACCGCGATCAAACATATGACCAAGCCAAAGACCTAATAAAGCGCCAAAAAGATTTTTACTGAGCATAAAGCCGAACAAAAAACCTAAAATCTTACCCCAAATATGCATTTTTTTAAGCATTCCTTACAATAATATCTAACCAACAGATGAACTATGCCATAAGAAGTTAGTCCAACTGAAAAAATTGCTATATCATAAAGCAATTAGCCGTTAAAATACTTGATTCATCGCTATAAAATCAATTTATAAATACTTTTACCATTTTCGGACAATAAATGTTTTTTTCCCGTACATTAAGTTTTACCCTAGGTGCACTATTAGTTTGCTTATCACTAGTAGCTCAAGCAAATGTAGAAAACACAAATCCATTGCCTGAAACTAAGGTCATGATATGCCCACTACCTGTATTTGATGATATTGCTATTGGGGTACCAGAGATTCTTGATAGCACTATCCGCATATCCTCTTCAGAAGCAAGTATTGAACAAGATCAGACCGCACTTTTTAATGGCTCTGTTATTTTAGTAGACAAAGATCAAAAGATTATTGCCGATAAACTTTCTTTTAATCGGTTAAAAATGAAAATTGAAGCCATTGGAAATATTCATTACCAAGGTAAGCAAATCAATATTTTTGCTAATACGCTTAAAGCAAGTAAGACTGATAGATCAACCGAGATGACTGCTGCATCGTATCAACTTGATGGTAACCCAGGCCATGGAAAAGCAGGAAAATTGTCTATCAACAATGATGGCATGATGAGTTTAATCGACTCAACTTTTACCACCTGTTTACAAGAAGTTCCCGATTGGCAAATAAAAGCCTCTGAGATTAACCTCTCTACAAAAGGGGATTTTGGTGAAGCTTATCATGCTCAATTTAGAGTACTCGATGTACCTATTCTTTATGTTCCTTATTTTTCTTTTCCAATATCTAAAGAACGTTTAAGTGGCTTTTTGTATCCAGAACTCAGCACATCAAGCAATTCAGGCGTAGAGTTTTCCTCCCCTTTTTATTGGAATATTGCTGAAAATTATGACGCTACCATTACGCCACGCTATATGTCTAAACGTGGCACGCAACTACAAACTGAATTTCGTTATTTGATAGACCAACAATCTGGTAAAATTGATATTGAATATTTGCATCATGATAAAGAAATCAAAACCAATGATGATCCTAGGTACTTAGCACGCTTTCAACATGTGGGCACTTTTTCTGAAGATTTTCGTGCTTATATTGATTACACCACCATCAGTGATGATAATTATTTAGTTGATATTGGCAGTAAACAGTATAATTCGAATGATGCTTATCTCTATCAAACGACTGAATTAGCTTACTTTAGCGAACAGTGGCAAGCAACATTGCAACTACAAGATTTTGAAGTACTCGGTGATCATCAGCCTAGTTATAAGACTTTACCTCATATTGAATTATCAGCTCAGCAACCATTAAATTTTTTATCTGGTCAATTTGAGCTTTATTCTGAATTAACTAATTTTCAATCATCAGAAAAAGATCAAGTAGAAGCAAACCGCTACCATGTTGAAGCGGGTTTTACCTTCCCAATTACTAGGCCCGCTTGGTTTCTAAATTCAGAAGTTAAGCTGATGCATACTTATTATCAACAAGATAATATTGCAGTCGGAAGCTCATTAGAGGAAACAGTAGAAAGAACTTTGCCCAAAGTACGTATTCATGCTGGTGTTAATTTTGATAGGCAACTGTCCGCTTTTGGACAGAATTACCGCCATACCTTAGAACCACAATTACAATATCTTTATGTTCCAGACAAAGATCAATCCAATATTGGCTTATATGATACAACTATTTTGCAAGACGATTTCCACGGTATTTTTCGTGATACTCGTTATAGTGGCATAGATAGGATTGCTGCGGCCAACCAATATACTTGGGGTATTACGAGTCGACTTCTTGATGAGCAGAATTTGGAAATAATTCGTGTTAGTCTTGGTCGTATTCAATATCTTGGTGATAATAATACCGACCTTGCCAACGATGCCTCGTTAACTGATAATGACAGCACTAACAATAAACAATCATCTGTTGCAGCTGATTTGTTTTACCGAATAAATCACCAATGGCAGGTGAGTGGAGACATTCAATACAACACCCTTGAGAATTTTACTAATAAAGGGCAAGTTAATCTTGATTACCAAATTAACAAATATAATTTAATTCAATTGAACCATCGCTATACTCGTAATGTCTCAGGAGATAGCTTAGAACAAGCTTCCCTCTTGACAAGTATTGCCATTAACGAAAACTGGGCATTTGTTGGGCGTTTGACGCAAGATTTACAGCAAGATCGAAGTTTAGAGTCATATGCTGGCTTTCAATATGAAAGTTGCTGTTGGGCAGTGCGTATAGCTTATCAACGCCATATTAATTCAAACTTAGATGCTGCCAGCTTTGTTAACGAGGGCCGTGAAGAGTTCGATACTGGCATTAGTATCAAACTTATTATTAAAGGTTTAGATGGCAAGCAGTCTGCCATAGGAACACAAGAGATGTTTGATAAGAGCATATTTGGTTATAAACGCCCTTATTACTTACAAAATTAGCACCATACGCAATATTAAAAATATAAAACAAGATATAAACATATGAAATATAGAATTAAAGCATTACTGTTAGCCTCTAGTCTTATCATTAGCACTATCACATCGGTACAAGCTAAAGAAGAGCTGCTTGATAGAGTAGCAGCCATTGTTAATGGTGGAGTCGTATTAGAGTCTGAAGTAAACGACCTACTTGTTAATATTAAACAACAGGCTAAAAAAAATAATCAAAGCTTACCTTCCGATAACGCTTTACGCATTCAAGTAATGGATAAATTAATCAATGACGCCCTACTCAGTCAAATGGGTCAGCGCATGGGTATCCAAATTAGTGATGCACAACTTGATCAAACCTTAAATAACATGGCTAAAGAAGACAAACTGACCTTAGCTCAATTTCGTCAACAAGTGATTAGTGAAGGCACGAGTTATGAAAAATATCGTGAAAACGTTCGAACAGAACTCGTTTCAGGCGAAGTAAGTCGCAATAGTGTAAGGCGCCGAATATTTGTCTCTCCACAAGAAGTAGCAAATTTACTTAAAGTCATGAAAGAGCAAAGCACAAATAATGTCGAATACCATTTAGGGCATATATTAATTGAATTCCCTGCTGATGCCAGTCAAGAAGAACTAGCAGCAGCTAAAACCCGCGCGACAAAAGTGGTTGAATTACTTAATGACGGCTCTGACTTTGCTAAAATTGCGATTACCTCATCAGGTGATGCTAACGCATTAAAAGGCGGTGATTTAGGCTGGAAAAACATTAATGAAATGCCAACACTCTTTTCAGAATTAATTAACGATAAACCTAAAGACACTATTGTTGGCCCTATTCGAACGGGTTTAGGTTATAGCATAGTTAAAATATTGGATATTCGCGGTCGACAAGTCGTTGAAGTGGAAGAGGTGAAGGCTAGCCATATATTAATTACGCCTTCCATTATTTTAAGCGATGAAAAAGCTAAGAATTTATTACAAGGCTTTTTAAATCAAATTAATGCGGGAGAAGCAACCTTTGAAGAATTAGCTAAAGAGCATTCTGAAGGGCCAACCTCTGTTCGCGGTGGAGATTTAGGCTGGGCAGATCCTAAAAAATATGACCCTGCCTTTACAGAAGCGTTAGCGTCGATGAAAAAAGGTGGCTACCATAAACCATTTCGCTCTTCGTTTGGTTGGCATATTGTTAAGTTAGAAGATCGTCGAATGGTAGATGCCACTTCGCAATTGAATGAAAACCGTGCTTATCAAATTCTTTTTAACCGTAAATATGGTATGGAAAGTACCCGTTGGTTAAAAGAGACACGCGATGAAGCCTATATTGAAATATTTGAACAGGATAGCAAGTAATGACTCAACGCATTGCCATTACCCCCGGTGAACCTGCAGGTGTTGGTCCCGACTTAATAATTACTATTGCTCAACAAGATTGGCCTGTTGAGATGGTAGTTATTGCTTCAAAAGTATTGTTAGAAGAAAGAGCAAAAGCACTTTCATTACCGTTAACCATAATCGATTACGACCAAGATGCACCCGCGAAATCACAACAAGCCGGCAGTTTAACTGTACTTGATGTTGAACTGACAGAGCCGTGCCTACCTGGAACACTAAACAGTGCTAATGGCGCTTATGTGGTAGAAACACTACGAATTGCGAGTGAAAAAAACATCTCTGGTGAGTTTGATGCAATCGTTACTGGGCCTGTGCACAAAGGGTTAATAAATAAAGCAGGTATTGCTTTTAGTGGCCACACTGAATATTTTGCAACTCAAGCTAATTGTACTGACGTTGTGATGATGCTTGCTACTAAAGGCCTTCGAGTCGCATTAGTGACCACACACATACCGTTGGCCTATGTATCTAAAGCAATTACTTATGAACGTTTACAGAAAGTCACTCGGATTTTGCATAAAGACTTGCAAGAAAAATTTGCCATCAAATCGCCTAAAATTTATGCCTGTGGTATTAACCCTCATGCAGGTGAAGATGGTCACCTTGGCCGTGAAGAAATAGAGATAATGGAGCCTGCTTTTACTGAGCTCCGTGCTGACGGCATAGATATAATTGGCCCTTTACCGGCTGATACCATTTTCCAAGAAAAATACTTGGCTGAAGCTGATGCGATTTTAGCTATGTATCACGACCAAGGTCTCCCAGTACTGAAATACAAAGGTTTTGGTTCTTCAGTAAATATTACCTTAGGGTTGCCTTTTATTCGTACTTCTGTTGATCACGGAACAGCACTTGAACTTGCAGGTAAAGGTACCGCAGATTCTGGCAGCTTTGTTGAAGCAATGAGCAATGCCATCAACTTAGCTAGTAACAAATAGTTTAATAAAGAAGTAGTTATGAACGACAAAAAACATTTAGGCCATCAAGCCAAAAAGCGCTTTGGACAAAACTTTCTCCATAATGATGCAGTGATCAGTGACATTGTTGATGTCATTAACCCTGAATCTGGTGAAAACTTAATAGAAATTGGTCCAGGTTTAGGTGCCTTAACAGAGCCTGTTGTCGAACGCGCTGGTAAATTATCGGTAGTTGAATTAGATAGAGACCTTGCACATAGACTACGTCACCATCCATTTTTGGCTGATGACCTTACTATCTATGAAACCGATGCACTGAAATTTGATTTCTCTCAATTAGCAAGCGAAGAAAAACCACTGCGTATATTTGGTAATTTGCCTTATAACATTTCGACACCGCTTATTTTTCATCTTTTGACATTCAAAGATAAAGTGAAAGATATGCATTTCATGCTGCAAAAAGAAGTGGTAGAACGTATGGCAGCAGGACCTCATTGCAAGGCATATGGTCGTCTGTCAATAATGACTCAATATCAATGCCAAGTATTCCCCGTCATGGAAATAGGACCAGAGGCTTTTAAACCGGCTCCTAAAGTTGATTCAGCGATTGTGCGTTTAATTCCTCATACGCATATTGAAAACCCTGTTAAGGACATTAATGCACTGAACACTGTTTGTTTAGCCGCCTTTAACCAACGCAGAAAAACTATTCGAAATACCTTTAAGAAATTAATTTCTGAAGCACAGTTAGCTGAATTAAATATTGATGCTAATTTGCGCCCTGAAAACTTATCTCTTGATGAATATAAAAAACTTGCCGATTTCATTGTTGATAATCCGCCAGAAGTTGCGCCTGTAAAAGAAAAAAGACGGATGGCAAAAAGTAAAAAAGTTAAGGATAATTCTGCACCTGAAGCAGAATAAAGTATGGCTATCTATCTGGTAGGCGATATTCAGGGTTGCTTTAACGAGTTATCCTCCTTGTTATCACAAGTCAACTTTGATCGTAACAATGATGTGCTTTACCTTGCGGGTGACCTAGTCGCTCGCGGCCCAAATTCTCTTGAAACCTTGCGTTTTGTAAAATCTCTTGGTGAAAACGCAAAAGTTGTTTTAGGTAATCACGACTTACATTTGCTTGCTGTTCATGCAGGCATTAAGAAAGCTAAAAAGTCAGACCACTTATCTAGTTTATTAGCTGCTCCAGATATTGAAGAACTTATGGACTGGTTAGCCGCTCAACCTTTAATACAAGAAATACCGAAAAATAGCTCAAAGACAAAGGCTGCTCTACCTACTAACCAGGTTAACAAAAAAAGTGCCTATATGACTCATGCAGGCATCTCACCTCAATGGCAGCTTTCAGATGCATTAGAGCAAGCAACATTTATTCAGACTAAATTATCAAGTCCTGAGCGTAATACTTGGTTAGCACTTATGTATGGCGAAAAACCAAACGATTGGCATCAAGCAATAACTGACATTGAAAAATTTCGTTACAGCATTAATGCATTAACTCGTATGCGGTTTTGCTTTATGGATGGGACACTGGAGTTTGAACAGAAAGGCTCCCCTGAAGATATCACTCTCTCTAATATCACTCCTTGGTATGAACTATCTCAAACAATTAATAATACCCACTGGGTTTTTGGTCATTGGGCTTCCTTGATGGGTAAAAGTTCTCAACCTAACATTTATCCCTTAGATACGGGTTGTGTTTGGGGTAATCAATTGACCATGCTGCGCTGGCATGATAAAAAATACTTTATACAAAGCTCTGAACTGAGTGATTAATTATAACTATTTTTCATTGAGTATAATAAAAAATTATTGGCTGTTAAGTATTTCCGAATACTTGCCGATACAAACATAGCTTGAAGTATCAAAACTAACTAACGTATTAACTAGGCAAGTAGCCTTTCAATTGGGTGGATTCAATGAATTTAACTGTAGCTGTAAAAATTATTGGTGGTTTTGCCATCATCTCAACTTTACTGATAGTCATTAGCACCATATCCTTATCAAATTTAAATACCATCAGCGAGTCGACTCAGCAGCAGAACACTTTAGCTATTCCAACACTCAAAGCGAGTAATAAACTCGCCCTTGAGATCAGTCAAATGAGTAATTTAACGTTAAAAGGTTACTATCAAACTGATTTGACGCTCTTAGCTGGTAACCTTAAAAGTTATAAAAATACTGAGGCCGTTTTCACACAGCAATTATCAGAATTAAAGCAAGTGGTTGCTTCTGAACAAGATTTACTTACTAACTTAACTCAAGTAGATCAACTATATTCTAACTTTAATAATGCGAATATTGAGTTATTTAACCATCATAAAGTTAGCATCGAACAAAAACAGCTATTAGCTGAGAAAGTTGATAGTTTAGAAGAAAAAGCTGATAACACTATTATGTTATTACTTGATCTAGCCGATCATGAACTCGCAGATACTAAACTTCAACGTGCAATCAACTTAAGTGACTACTTCGAAAATCAGTTGAACTCCATTGTTTCTTCTGCTTTAGAATATCGTGACATTTTAAATGAAAATACCGCAGAGTTTATCAGCAGTGAGTTGACGCGTAGTATCAGTGATGCAAGACATTCAGTGGACAATATTATCTTTGAATTAGATAGCAATGGCGTCAAAAACATCTCTGAGCAAGTTGCCTTATCATTTAACGAAATAGAAACCCTACTCTCGCAAGATGATGGAATAATATCACATAAAAACAAACAGTTAAAAGCAAATCAACAAGCATCCCTCAAGCTATTAGAAGAAGAAAAGGTTGCTAAACAAGTTACCAAAATATTGGATAAACAGCTTGAGCTTGCTAACCAGACGACGATTAACTCTAGTCAACGCATTGAAGACTCAGTAAGTAATGGTACTACGCATACCACCATTATAATGCTCATCTCCATTGCTGTTGCACTAATAATCGCACGCATTACCCTTATTGGAATTACCCGCCCATTAGCCCGAGTTAATGAAATGCTCAGTATTGTTGCTTCTGGTGATCTTTCATTAAAACTCGATGAAAGTGGTAAGGATGAATTCGCTCAACTATCGAAAAATTGTAATTTATTAATTGATAGCTTACGTAATCTGATTGAAAGTATTGTTAATCGTTCCGCACAATTAGCTGCTGCAGCCGAACAAACCTCAGCGGTTACCGCACAAAGTACAACAGCGATTGAAGAACAACGTAATCAAGTAGAACAAGCAGCCTCAGCAACGACAGAAATGAGTAGTACTTCACAAAGTGTACTATCGAGTGCGAACGATGCGCTAGGTGAAATCAAACATGCTGATGAAGAAGCAGAGCGTGTTAAAGGTATTTCTGCAAGAAATCGTCAAACGATTGAAATGCTCGCTAATGAAGTTGAATCAGCCGCACAAGTTATCAACCAGTTGCAACAAGACAGCGCCTCAATTGGCGGTATATTAGATGTAATTCGCGGTATTGCTGAACAGACTAACTTACTCGCATTAAATGCCGCAATTGAAGCAGCACGAGCTGGAGAGCAAGGCCGAGGTTTTGCCGTTGTTGCCGATGAAGTTCGTACTTTAGCAAGTCGAACACAAGAATCGACATCTGAAATTCAAACCATGATAGAAGCATTGCAAACAGGGGCAGGTAAAGCGGTAACGGTTATGGATGCAGGTAAATCTAAAGCAAGTGATTGTGTAAATCAAAGTGAAGAAGCCGATCAAGCACTTGAAATTATTACCCATGCAGTACATGAAGCCTTCGATCGTAGCTCACAAATTGCAACAGCAGCGGGAGAGCAAAGCGTTGTTGCTCATGAAATTAGTGAGAATCTCGAATCTATTGTGACGATTGCCGAACAAACTACAGCAGGGTCACAACAAACAGCAACGTCAAGTAGTGAAGTTGCTCGTTTAGCTGAAGAATTACAACAATCTGTACAAAAATTTAAGCTATAAAATCAAGCTAAACGGCAAGTCACATTATCTTTAACTTGCCGTTTAGCTTACCGTTATAGTTGACAAGAGTTATTCTAGCTATATAATGCTCCCAGCTTGAAGTTAGTTTTATTTTTTTGTACACCATTTCGATGTTATCTCATGCTTACCTTAGATAAGATATCTGTAACACGTCCTGATTTATAAGTAATAGCAACTCTTTTTAGCAAACCCTAACAACTTAGCTTAATGCAAAGATTGTTAGTACAATTACTCTTAAATATTAATAGGATATACATATGTCTACTACTACTGGTACAGTAAAATGGTTTAACGAAGCTAAAGGTTTTGGTTTTATCGAGCAAGAAAACGGTCCAGACGTTTTTGCTCATTTCAACGCTATCGTTGGTGAAGGTTTTAAAACTCTTGCTGAAGGTCAAAAAGTTGAATTTACAGTTACAGACGGTCAAAAAGGCCCTCAAGCTGAAAACATCGTTGCACTTTAATTTGCAATTATTAGGTTAGCTATTTAATAACTAACTTAAAGATGTACGAAAGGACATACCGTAATGGATGTCCTTTTTTGTTGCCTGTTTTATAAGTTTTTAAGACTAGAATAGCTCTCCCTCATGTATTAAGTTCCTCTTCGTACCTTTAACTAAATACAACACCGCACTAATAAAAAGTCATAGTATTTTTTGCTTCTCCCCTATTAAAAGGCTTAGATAAATTAGCGACGATAAGTCAGTCATTTCACATGACAATGGATAGTCCGCCCGCTTTCAGGAGACACAAAAAAGGCCAGTTCCCATCAAAGAACTAGCCCTTTCGACACTGTCATTGACATGACAAATCAATTCAACTCATCGATAAATATTAATCAACTTTGATTCTGGTGATATCTGCACCTAAGCCTTGTAACTTGCCTTCAATGCATAAATAACCCCGATCAATATGATAAATTCTATCTACTTGGGTTGGTGACTTGGCAACTAAACCAGCGATTACAAGGCTTGCTGAAGCTCGTAAATCAGTAGCCATTACTTGAGCACCATTTAAGCTAGTTACCCCTTTAACTATCGCTGTATTACCTTCTAAAGTGATATCTGCTCCCATGCGTTGTAATTCAGGAACATGCATAAAGCGATTTTCAAAAATAGTTTCGATAACAGTTGCCGTGCCTTCTGCTAATACATTCATAGTCATAAACTGTGCTTGCATATCAGTAGGAAACGCAGGATGAGGTGCGGTTCTAACATTGACTGCTTTTGCTGGTGCCGACATTTCGAGTTCAATCCAGTCATCACCTGTAGTGATGGTTGCACCTGCTTCTTGAAGTTTGCTTAATACCGCTTCTAACGAAGATGGATCAGTATTTAAACATTTAATATGTCCTTGGGTTACTGCAGCAGCAACTAAGAAAGTACCCGTCTCAATACGATCAGGCATCACTGAATATTCTTTACCACAAAGCTCACTAACACCTTCTATAGTTAAGGTATCTGTACCTGCGCCAGTAATTTTTGCGCCCATACTAATTAAACAATCGGCTAAGTCAACAATCTCAGGCTCACGCGCAGCATTTTCAATAACGGTAATACCATCTGCTAACGCAGCAGCCATCATTAAGTTTTCAGTACCGGTAACACTAACAGTGTCCATGAAAATAGTCGCCCCCGATAACCGACCTTCTTTTTTAGCAACAATATAGCCGTCTTCAACGGTAATATCTGCGCCCATCAGCTTTAAGCCTTGGATATGCAAATTAACCGGTCTTGCGCCAATGGCACAACCACCAGGTAAAGATACTTCAGCATGTCCCATACGGGCTAATAAAGGCCCCAGCACTAATATTGACGCGCGCATGGTTTTTACTAAGTCATAAGGAGCACGACAAATATCAATGTTGCTAGCATCGATCATGAGCTTATCTTCATTAAGCCACTGTGTTTTAGCGCCTAACTGTTCTAATAACTTAACAGTTGTCAAAATATCATTTAATTGCGGTACGTTACTAAAAACAATAGGCGTTTTAGATAACAGCGCCGACATTAAAATAGGAAGAGCAGCGTTTTTTGCTCCAGAAATCACGACATCGCCGCGAAGTGGTTTACCACCAATAACTTTAAATGCGTCCAAAATAACTACTACTTACTTAAAATGATTAAAAAATATCGAGCCAGTATACACAAAAATGCCCAGCATTAAAAAACTAGGCATTAAAAGTACAACTTATACCAAGTCCATTAAGTTATTTCCCACTCAGCGAGAATTAAAAGGCTTAGAGGCAAGGCATTGATTGAAGAGAATGGTTATTCCCTTGTCAAAATCAATAACGCTGTATACAAGCCTTTTAAACTCGCCCTTGGGAGCTTGTCAGAAAAGCAATAACTGCACAAATTTGTTAGATATAGAATGACTATACCAGCACAAATTTTGATTGTTATAGCTCCTCTGGCATAGCTCTGAGGGGGAATAAATTTAATGGAATTGGTATTAATAACACTATTTATAACTAATACTAACTATTAAATAGTTTATCGCGTTGCCACTGTGCTTTGTTGAATGTTTTCACTGTCACGGCGTGGATTGTGCCATCTTTTATAATATCAGCTAATGGCTTTAGGACTGCTTGCTGACGCTTCACACGACTTAAATCATCAAACATGTCACTTATTGCATTAATTCGGCATTGCGAGCCGTCAAACACCACATAAACTTCATCCAGTTTAAGGGCATCATTTATTAATTTCTTTACTAATTCTTCAATCTCACCAACTTCCAAGGGAGTCTCCTTCATTCGTTATTGATACCTAAGCCACTTGAAGATGCATCTTCAGGTGGTTTGGGTATATATAATATTAATCACATGTTATAGGTAATAACCCATCAACGCCACTTAAGGTGATCAGTTTAGTTAATTTTTCCGGTATATTGCTAAAGCTTAACTGGCAAGTGTGATGTATGGCCTGCTCTAAAAGGTAAAATAACCAAGCAAGTCCTGCTGTATCAGCTTTATCAACCTTGCTTAAATCAACGTTAACAGCACCATGAGCAAACCAATTCCCATATTCACTATTTTTGATATGCGCAATACTATGACGGCTCAATTGACCAGAGACAACTAGGGTACCATGATTAAGAACTATATTCGCTTTACTCACTACTTATCCTTGCTGTTCTTGTTTTGCAGCTGCACTTTCACCCTTTACCGAACGATTTTTAAAAACAATGTCTCGCGTACTTTTGCTTTTTAATAATTCTGTAACGTAAGGCAAGCCTTTTTGTCTGATGATACTGCCTAGTTCAGCTTGCTTTGAATCAAGTAAACTTATCCCTTCTGCAACCATATCAAACGCTTGCCATTGTTTAGTCTTTTTATTCAGCCTAACTTTGAAGGCAACATCAATATTATCTCTACCCTCCATAATAATACGAGTATTTACAGCTACAATTTTTTTACCTGCAAAGGATCTTTCTGGAGCAAACTCCACCGCCTGATTATCATATAAAGTAAAGACCTGAGCATAAGAACTCACCAAATACTCTCGAAACACAGGGACAAACGCCCGGCGTTCAGCATCTGTAGTTTTTCGTAAATGTTTGCCAATAACTTTAAAGGCCGAGTATTTATAATTGATATAGGGCATCAGTTCTTCTCGAACGATGTTTTTCAATAAATTTGGGTTTTCTTGAATAGCTTGCTGCTCGCGAGCAAATCGTTTAAAAGTTTGGTCCGCTGCACCTTGAACCATTAGGTATGGATTGCTTTGATCTACAACCTGCTGTGCTGGTTCGTTAGATAGCTCACTTTTCTGAGAAGCTGACTGAGTTGTTTCCACTCCTTCTTTAGCATAAGCACTATTACAAATGCTCAGACTCAGTGTTAGGCCTATGGCTAAACTCAACATAACATTATTTGTACGAAGTTTACTTATGCTCACCTATTTACTCCTCACCACTTCCTTGGCTAAATAAAAACTGTCCTATCAATTCTTCTAATACTAAAGCGGGTTTAGTATCTTCAATAAAATCACCTGGTTGTAAAGTATCTACGGATTCATCTACAAAGCCAGGCTGTACACCTAAATACTGCTCGCCCAATAAACCTGCCGTTAATATTGCGACAGAAGTAGCTTCTGAGAATTTATCGTATTGGGTATAAATTTCAAGCGTAACCACTGGGGTATAGTCTTCGTCATCTAACGAAATACCACTGACTCGACCAACAACAACGCCACCAACTTTGATTGGCGAGCGTACCTTTAGGCCACCAATATTGTCAAACTTTGCAAAAAGCTGATAACTTTCTCCATTGCCACCAATACCTGAATCGGCAACTTTAAGTGATAACATCAATAAGGCAGCTAAGCCTAATGCGACAAAAAAACCTACCAATAATTCTACTTTCTTAGACACCATGTCTTCCACCAACGCCTTGTAATAAAAAATTCACTAATAAAATTTTAACGAGATAACAATGTGCAGTATTTACTTTTTAAGAAAAAGTTACTTTACGAACATTAGAGCCGTTAAAATGAAATCCAAAAACAATACCAATAATGATGATTGCACCACTGTTGAGGTAGTCGCTCGGCTAATACCTTCAGAAGTAGGCTCACAATCATAGCCTTTGTATACGGCTATCCACATGACAACAAAAGCAAAAACAATACTTTTAATAATACCGTTGAGAATATCTTTCTGGAAGTCGACTTGATCTTGCATGACAGACCAAAAAGTTCCGCCATCAACACCTAACCAATCTACACCGACTAAATGAGCGCCAAGTATACCCACCATAGAAAAAATAGCGGCTAACAAGGGTAAACTAATAAATCCAGCCCAAAAGCGTGGTGCTATGACTCTCCTTAAAGGGTCAATCGCCATCATTTCCAAACTTGAGAGTTGCTCAGTCGCTTTCATTAAGCCTATTTCGGCAGTCAGTGCTGAGCCTGCTCGGCCTGCAAATAATAATGCCGCAACAACAGGGCCAAGTTCTCGTAATAATGATAAGGCAACCATTGGGCCTAAACTAGCTTCTGCACCGTAACCCACCAAAATAGTATAGCCCTGCAACGCCAAAACCATACCGATAAACGTACCTGACACCATAATAATTAACAACGATAGTACACCAACGCTGTATAGTTGTTGCATCAGTAAGGGCGTTCCTTTACGAACGTTAGGAATATGCATTAACGCAGAGACTAATAAAATTACTGCACGACCTAAACCACTTATCATGTTGAGCGTTTGTTTACCTAAAAACTGTATCTGCTGCACTATTTTCCGCCTTGAAACTGATTCATTTAGTTAACTCTTTTTGACGATATTTTAATAAGTTCGTCACTATAAGCCGGAGCTTCATAATGAAAAGGCACAGCGCCATCAGCTTCACCTTGGATAAACTGCTGTACCAGAGGAGAACTATCTTGGCGTATTTGCTCAGGTGTTCCGTGACCAATAATTTTCTTTTCAGCCACAATATAAATATAATCTGCGATGCTCATCACTTCAGGAACATCATGTGAAACCACAATAGAAGTTAACCCCAGGGCATCATTTAATGAACGTATTAGCCGGACTATGACTCCCATTGAAATAGGGTCTTGACCTGCAAAAGGTTCATCGTACAAAATAAGTTCGGGGTCTAATGCAATTGCCCTTGCTAGTGCTACCCTTCGCGCCATTCCCCCAGAAAGTTCACTGGGTTGTAAGTGCCTTGCACCTCGCAAGCCAACGGCTTCCAGTTTCATCAAAACTATTTTTTCAATGATTTCTTCACTTAATTGCGTGTGCTCTCTGATAGGAAAGGCAATATTATCGTAAACACTCATTTCTGTGAATAACGCACCACTTTGAAAAAGCATACTCATATCTTTGCGGACTTCATACAAATCAGCGCGTGAGAGCAAAGGAATGTTTTTACCCGCAAAAAATATATTGCCACTTTCAGGCTTTATTTGGCCGCCAATCAAGCGAAGTAGAGTTGTTTTACCAATACCACTTGGCCCCATAATTGCGGTAACTTTTCCTTTAGGAATAGACAAACTGATATCGTCATAGATCACACGCTCACCTCGTTTAAAGGTCAGGTTTTCAATTTCAACCAAATTTGCTTCAGGTGCAGGATTTGTCATTATTCAACGTCACTGTTTTTTATTGTCTGAATGTACAATAGTAATTCTTTTGATAAGGGTGATTTTACCTGAGCGGTAATAATTCTTCATTAGAAATAAACCAATAACGACGCAATAAATGTAAAATTCGGATGTTAAATTGTAAGAAAGTGATCGTTTTTGCTTAAAAGTAAGACAAAAGAATATTATTTTCGTGCTGTTGACAATATTTACTTCTTTTTTGCTCAACAACCAGCGACAATTTACGCTTAACCTTGGAGTCATTAATGTTAGAACAAATTTTTATATTACTCATTGCTCTTGTTGCTTTAGTTTGGAGTGCCGATAAATTCGTTTTTGGTGCATCATCATTAGCAAGAAACTTAGGTATTTCACCAATGATAATTGGCCTAACTATCGTTGCGATGGGTTCTTCAGCACCAGAGATGATGGTAGCTGCAACAGCATCAATGCAAGGTAACCCCGATACCGCCATTGGTAATGCCATTGGCTCCAACATTACCAATATTGCCTTGGTACTGGGTATTACCGCCTTACTTCAGCCGTTAACTGTTTCATCACAAACAATAAAACGTGAAATCCCCCTTATTTTGGCCGTTACCGCTTTAGGTTATTGGTTACTTATTGATAATCACTTTAGCTTTATTGAAGGCATTATCTTAATGTCTGGTTTTGCCATTTACATTATTACGCTCCTCGTTATCACCCTGAAGAAAACAAAAGGTAAACCCAGTGATGACCCTTTGATTATTGAAGCTGAACAGGAAGTTGCTCCTGCGGTAAGTATGAAGTTATCTCTAATTTGGTTGGGCATTGGTATCATTTTATTACCATTAAGCGCGAGCTTTTTGGTTGACTCTGCGGTATATATTGCTAAAGCGTATGGTATTAGTGACTTAGTAATAGGCTTAACTATTATTGCAATTGGTACCAGTTTACCTGAGCTCGCGGCAAGCATTATGAGTATTATAAAAAAAGAAGATGATTTAGCGCTAGGTAATATTATAGGTTCTAACATTTTTAATATTTTAGCCGTTCTACCGCTAGCAGGACTGATTGCACCGGGTAACATTGACGCTTTAGCTGCAAGTCGAGATGCGCCTTATATGGTAGGCGTGACATTATTATTATTTGTCTTATGTTTTAGTCGCCGCTTAGGTGCATTTAGAATCACACGTGCCAAAGGCATGTTATTACTGTTAAGCTTCATTGCTTATCAAGTATTACTCTTTAGTCAATTGTCATCATAAGGGCTGAATATTAATTAATCATTATGAAAAACTTCAAACAATTAGCAAAAAACGTTATAGAGATTGAACAGCAAGCGATAGCTGAACTAATAGAGTTTGTTGATGATAATTTTGAGCTGGCTTGTCAACTCATGTTTCATTGCAAAGGTCGTGTTATTGTCATTGGTATGGGCAAGTCAGGTCATATTGGCGGTAAAATTGCAGCCACGCTCGCTAGTACTGGCACCCCGTCATTTTTTGTTCATCCTGGAGAAGCCAGTCATGGCGATCTAGGCATGGTCACCAGCAATGATGTGGTTTTAACGATTTCAAACTCAGGTGAAACCAGTGAAGTACTGGCTATAATTCCTGTAATAAAGCGCATCGGTGCTAAATTAATTTCCATGACTGGCAATACTGAATCTACCTTAGCTAAATTAGCCGATACCCATATTTGCATAAAAGTATCAGCTGAAGCGTGTCCACTTGGTTTAGCGCCAACATCAAGTACCACGGCAACCCTAGTTATGGGTGATGCTTTAGCTGTTGCTTTGCTCAATGCGCGTGACTTTACTGCCGAAGATTTCGCTTTATCCCACCCTGGTGGTAGTTTAGGTAAGCGTTTATTGCTTCGACTAAACGATATTATGCATCAAGGCGATCGTGTTCCTATTATTTCAGAACATGCCCTCATCAAAGACGCCTTAGTTGAAATGTCCTTAAAGGGTTTGGGTATGACTGCTATAGTTAATGAGCAACAACAACTAGTAGGTTTATTCACTGATGGCGATCTGCGCAGGGTATTAGACAATAGAATAGATATCCATAGTGAGAGTATCAACACAGTAATGACCCATAACCCTAGTGTCGCGAAGAGTGATATGTTGGCCGCACAGGCACTAAAAATAATGGAAGATAAAAAAATAAACGGTTTAATTATTGTTGATACCACTAATAAACCCGTTGGTGCAATGAATATGCATGACTTTCTCAGTTCTGGAGTGCTTTAATGAATACGCTTTATGGTAATGTAGAAAATGATGTTTTAGCTAAAGCACAGCAGATAAAGTTATTAGTATGTGATGTTGATGGTGTATTTTCCGATGGCCGAATATATTTAGGTAATGATGGCGAAGAATTAAAAGCTTTTCATACTAAAGATGGCTTTGGCATAAAAGCCCTCGGTGCCAATGGCGTTGATGTTGCAATTATTACTGGTAGAAATTCAGCTATCGTAGCTAATCGTATGAAAGCATTAAACGTTGCACATATTATTCAAGGCCAAGAAGATAAATTACCTGCTTTAATGAGTTTAATTGAACAATTAAACATTACTATTGAAGAGGTAGCCTACATTGGTGATGATGTACCTGACTTACCTTGTATTGAAACCGTTGGCTTAGGTATTAGTGTCTCCGATGGCCATCCTTTAGTTCTTCGAGCGGCTAACTATACCACTTTTACTCGTGGTGGTTTTGGTGCAGTAAGAGAGACATGTGATTTGATCATGCAATGCCAAAATAACCTAGACAATGCATCAGGCGCAAGTATATGAATCGATTAAATAGCCTAGCGCTATTTGTCTTACTGCTTAGTGCGCTAATTTATGGCATTATTGAATGGCGAAGTGCATCAATAGAACAAGATACTTTGATTGTTGATGAACAACGCCCTGATTTTATTGCTGAGCAGCTACAAAGTAAAATTTTTAGTGACTTAGGGCAACTTTCCCACACAATTAGAGCGGAAAGAATGGAACACTATTCTGATTTAGAAGTCAGTTATTTTGAATTGCCAAATTACACGTTATACCCGCAAAAAGAAGGTCAGCCATGGAAGGTCAGTGCGCAAGAAGCGACACTTTATAAAGACAACCGTGTAGAGCTAAAGAATCAAGTACATATTAAAGCGACAGAAATTGACAGCTTGATAAAAGAGATTCGCTGTAAAACAATAGCATTAGATTTAAAAACCAATATTATTAGTTCAGAGCAATCAGTTGTTGTGGTCGGAAAAGATTTCACCATGTACGGCTCAGGATTAATTATAGATTTAAACACTAAACAAATGACCCTAACCCAGCATGAACGTACTATTTATAAAAAACATGATGAAAGCTAATATAAGCCGTATTACCTTCAAACGTAATACATTCAAAGTAATAGCGCTAACTTGTAGTCTAATTCTTTGCAGCCCTGCTTATGCTGATAAAACAGACTTAGAACAAGAGATCACGATTAAATCTCAGCGACAAGCTGCTGATCTAAAAAATAAAATTGCGAGCTATTTGGACAATGTTAGTATTCGCCAAGGCTCAATTTCAATTACCGCAGATGTCGTTAAAGTCTTTAGTCGAGTCGATAAACAGAGCGGTGAGAAAAATGATACTTATTTAGCAAAAGGCAAGCCTGCTATATTTGAGCAACAGCTAGAAGATGGTAGTTTTATCACTTTGCAAGCCGACGAAATTACCTATAACCCTAACTCGAATACAATCACTATTTCAGGTAACGCTCTAGTCAAGCAAGCAGGTAGTGAAGTCAGCGGCAATGAAATAACTTACAATACCTTAAGTGAGAAATTAGAAGCACAGAGTGCTAATAATCAATCAGTTACTACCATATTACAACCAACGATACTCAAGAAACAAAAAGAGACTTACGAAAAACCTAAAGAAGAAAAACCCACTGACAAAGTAGTAGAAAAAGAAGGCGATAGTAGTGACAACTAATGCAAAGAGCACAACGCCTGTAAATACACTGATTGCAGATGGGTTATCAAAGTCTTATAAGAGCAGACAAGTCGTTAAAAATGTCAGTTTGCAAGTTAATGCTGGGCAAATAGTTGGTTTGTTAGGACCTAATGGTGCAGGCAAAACCACATCATTTTATATGATTGTTGGCTTAGTCCCTAATGATAACGGCAGTATTAAACTCAATGGTCAAGATTTAACACTTGCGCCTATGCATGAAAGAGCACGTAGTGGTATTGGTTATTTACCGCAGGAAGCATCTATTTTTAGAAAGCTCACTGTTACCGATAATATCATGGCGATATTGCAAACACGAAAAGAACTCAATGAAGCCCAACGCGCTGAAAAACTTGAACACTTATTAGAAGAGTTTCATATTTGCCATATCAAAGACAATACTGGTATGAGTCTTTCAGGTGGTGAACGAAGAAGAGTTGAAATAGCTCGAGCGCTTGCTGCAGATCCACAATTTATTTTATTAGATGAACCCTTTGCTGGTGTTGACCCTATTTCGGTTGGCGACATTAAAAAAATCATCTTACACTTAAAACAACGTGGCATTGGTATATTAATCACTGATCATAATGTTAGAGAAACGCTAGACGTTTGTGAACATGCTTACATCGTTAGCCACGGTGAAATTATTGCACAAGGCAATGCAGATCAAATTCTTGCTAATCAAAAAGTCAGAGATGTATACCTTGGCGAACAATTCACGCTATAGTAAAACGATAGGTTAGTAACTCTAGCCAGAATGCTTAATTGCAAAAACAGTTATACAATGTAAACGTCATTGCCAGAATAATAAATAGGAAATCACATAACCTAGATGCGCCCTACACTACAGCTCCGTATTGGACAACACTTAACGATGACCCCACAGTTGCAACAAGCGATTAAGCTATTGCAATTATCTACGCTGGAGTTACAACAAGAAATACAAGAAGTTTTAGAGAGCAACCCATTACTTGAGCTGGATGAAAAAGCTCAAGCTGACAGTGCGAGTGAACAAAATAATCTCGAAGAAGCCTATTCATCCAAAAGTAATGAAGAAAAATCTGACCAACCAACAAATGATGGTAGTGAGGAGCAGCTAGCAAGTATTGACGAAATCAGTACAACTGAAGCGATGGAAAAAAATGATATTCCTGAAGAACTTAATATCGATACTACGTGGGAAGAAAGTTACAGTGCAGGCGTATCCAATACTGGCGCAGTAAGTAGCCCTGCTGATGACTATACCTATCAAGGTGAAACAACTGACTCTATTCAAGATCATTTATTATGGCAAATGGAGTTAACTCCCTTCTCCGATACTGATAAAACCATCGCAATTGCTATTATTGAAGCAGTAGATGATGCCGGTTATTTAACGGTATCACCAGAAGACATCTTAGAAAGTGTTGGAACTGAAGACCTTGAACTTGATGAAATAGAAGCGGTATTAAAGCGTATTAATATGTTCGACCCTATTGGTGTTGCTGCACGCTCAATTCCTGATTGTTTGCTGATCCAATTAAATCAATTTAGTGCTGACACCCCTTACTTAGAAGAAAGTAAATTAATAATCAATGATCATATTGACTTATTAGGCAATCGTGATTACCGCCAGTTAATGCGTAAAACCAAATTGAAAGAAGATCAACTACGTGAGGTGATGCGTTTAATTCAAAGCTTAAATCCTCGTCCAGGTGATACCGTCATTAAAGGCGATGATCAGTATGTTATTCCTGATGTTACGGTTGAGAAAAAAAATGGTCGTTGGGTTGTTGAATTAAATTCAGATACCGCACCAAAACTGTCTATCAATCAGCAGTATGCTGCAATGTCTAAAACCATGAAATCATCAACTAATGATGGACAATTCATTAGATCAAACTTGCAAGAAGCTAAGTGGTTTATAAAAAGCTTAGAATCTCGCAATGATACTTTATTAAAAGTATCGAACTGTATTGTTCAACGTCAGCAAGGATTCTTAGAGCATGGTGCTGAAGCTATGCGTCCAATGGTACTCAATGATATAGCTGAAGCAGTTGACATGCACGAGTCCACCATATCACGTGTTACCACGCAAAAATATATGCATACCCCGAGAGGTATTTTCGAATTGAAGTACTTCTTCTCTAGTCATGTCAGTACTGAAAATGGTGGCGAGTGCTCATCTACGGCAATTCGCTCGTTAATTAAGAAACTAATCTTAGCGGAAACTCCTGCTAAACCATTAAGTGACAGTAAAATGGCTGATTTATTAGCCGAGCAGGGAATAAAAGTGGCACGACGTACAATCGCTAAATATCGTGAATCATTAGCGATACCACCGTCAAATCAACGCAAGAGTTTACTATAGAAAACTACAAAAAAGGATCATGCTTATGCAAATTAATCTTTCTGGACACCATGTTGAAGTTACCAGTTCATTACGTGAATATGTCGATACTAAGTTTTCAAAGTTAGCTCGACATTTTGATCATATTAATAATGTCCATGTTGTACTTACCGTAGAGAAGCTGAACCAAAAAGCTGAAGCTAATGTTCATATGAATGGCAGTGAAGTATTTGCTTCAGCAGTAAACGCCGATATGTATGCTTCTATTGATACCTTGGTTGATAAACTCGATAGACAGATCCTTAAGTATAAAGGCAAGGTATCTCAGCATTAAACTGAGTTAACTCGATAGACAGCTTTAAAGTAATTAAAGCATTTTAGAGCAGGCGTCCCAAGCTAAATGACTTAGTCTAAGTGGCGCCTACCAACCATTAACACGATTATGCAATTATCCGAAATATTAACAACAAGCTGCACTAGTTGTACTGTAGCAGTTACTAGTAAAAAACGTATCTTAGAAAGAATTTGTCAACTCGCTGCAATTCAAATAACTGATATAGAACAAGATGAACTGTTAGAGAGTTTACTAAATAGAGAAAAAATGGGGAGCACCGGTATTGGTAATGGTATTGCGATCCCTCATGGTCGACTTCCCAATACAAGTAAAGCGGTTGCCGTGTTAATAACAACCGAAAAAGCTATCGACTTTGATGCGATAGATAACAGAGACGTAGATATTTTTGTTGCCTTATTCGTGCCTGAAAATAGCTGTAAAGAGCATTTAGATACGCTGCAAAGTATTGCTAAATTATTTAGCGACAAAAAGATGATCAAGCAAGTTCGAAAATGCAGAGATAACCAGGCACTTTATAACTTAATTCAACAAGCAAGCTAGCAATAGATATACCCAAGCCACTTGAAGCTGTGTGTTTCAGGACCGCTGAGCGATTTATGATCAAGGCGCCTCATTTATTAAGGGTTACTCCCTTAAAAAAGGAGGCAACGACGAGCATAAGCTGCTCAGAGGCCCCCATAGGGCTGGTTTAGAAACGCTTTAGGCTACGTTATTGATTTTGACAATAGAATAACTATTCTTTTCAATCAATGCCTTGCCTAAAGGCGTTTCTAATTCCAGCTAAAACCTGCATCTTCATGTGGCTTGGGTATAAGTTGCCGCAAAGCATTCGGAATATTAAAAATGAAATTAATCATTGTCAGTGGTCGCTCAGGCTCAGGTAAATCAGTCGCATTAAGAGTGTTAGAAGATCTTGGTTATTATTGTGTTGATAACATTCCAATCAACCTCCTTCCGGCATTAACTCATACGGTTATCAATGATTATGAAAACGTAGCGGTAAGCCTTGATGTTCGTAATTTGCCAAAAGATCCACAAGATATTCCAGAAATTATTGCTTACCTGCCCAAAGCAGTAGATGTTAATACGCTATTTTTAGATGCCGATGATAATGACTTAATCAGACGATTCAGTGAAACACGTCGTTTACATCCTCTTATAAGAGAGAATATGCCGCTTGATCAGGCAATTGCGCTAGAAAAGTCACTACTAGAGCCTATCTCAACCCAAGCGGATCTATATATTAATACCAGCCAGCTTAGCCCACATCAATTAGCTGATTTAGTCCGAGAGCGTATCTTAGGTAAAACCACAGGCGCTATGGTATTAGTGTTCGAATCTTTCGGTTTTAAACACGGTATCCCAGTCGATGCTGATTATGTCTTTGACGCGAGATTCTTACCTAATCCTTTTTGGGAAAAATCACTAAAAGGTCAAACAGGTGTTGATCAAGAGGTTAAAGACTTCCTGGCCAGCCAAGCAATTGTGACTAAATTTATTTGGCAAATTAACAGTTTTATGATGACTTGGTTACCACATTTAGAGCGGAATAATCGAAGCTATGTCACCATAGCCATTGGTTGTACTGGTGGTAAGCATAGATCTGTTTATATCGCTGAAATGTTGGCAAAAAATTTCCGTAAAGACCGCGATGATATACAAACTCATCATAGAGATATTGATGTAAAATCAACCTAAGAAGCGAGCAAGCCATTGAATGTTATCTCCCAACAAGTAACCATTTGCAATAAATTAGGTTTACATGCACGTGCCGCGACCAAATTAGCACAGTTAAGCCAAAAATTTGCTGCGCAAATAACCCTTGAATTAGCTGGGAAAGAAGCTGATGCAAGTAGTATTATGGCGCTAATGTTATTAGCCGGTGGTCAAGGAAAAATTGTAAATATCTCAGCACAAGGTGAAGACGCTCAACTGGCGCTTGCTGAAATATGCCAACTTATTTCTGATAAGTTTGATGAAGCTGAATAACACACCCCAGATAAAAACTCCCCTCATAAGATAAAAAAGCTGATAAAACCACTAAGTTACGATAAACTTAAGCCGACTTTCAGCTGTTTTCCAAAGAAAGCAGTTTTTATTTCATCTTAAGCAACCCTCCGTTTCGCGACATTCTCAGCGATACACTCTTTAGAGGGTTTTCTGTGTACGATCCATTACAGAAGCAGAGTCGCTATGCCAGAAGTATCAGAACAAGAGTATAACCAACAAAGATTACAACAAGTCAACGAAGCGCTTGGCAGTGGTATGTTCGTTTATGTACGAAAATTACTACAGCATATGCCTGCTTACGATTTAGCCCTGATATTAGAATCTTCCACGGCAAAAAGTCGTCCTGTTTTATGGCAACTTATCGATCCGGATTTTCACGGTGAAGTACTTGAAGAACTGAATGAAGAAGTCCGTAAAGGTATTCTTAAAAGCATGCGACCTGAAAAGCTTGCTGCTGTTGCCGAAGGCATGGACATTGATGATCTAGCCGAAGTTTTCCGTACGCTACCTGACAGTATTTATAACGAAGTACTGAACTCGATGGACTCGCAAGACCGTAGTCGAGTCGAAACAGCCTTATCTTATGAGGAAGATACTGCTGGTGGTATGATGAATACCGATACCATCACCTTGCGCCCTGATGTAACGGTTGATGTGGTATTACGGTATCTACGCCTTAAGGGTGACCTTCCAGATGCAACCGACTCCTTCTACGTTGTTGATCGTAATAATAACTTTATTGGAGCTGTATCTCTAGCTTCCATAGTGACAGCGAAAGCAGAAGTCATTGTATCAACCTTGATTAATGCTGAAGTTGAAGCGGTACCAGCAGATATGGGTGAGCAAGATGTTGCCCAACTCTTTGAACGTCACGATTGGTTTTCTGCTCCGGTTGTCGATGAAGAGGGTCACTTACTTGGCCGGATAACCATTGATGATGTTATCGATATTATTCGTGAAGATGCAGAACATTCCATGATGAGTATGGCGGGTCTAGATGACGAAGCAGATACCTTTGCTCCTGTCATTAAAAGTACTAAACAGCGTTCATTATGGCTTGGCGTTAACCTTATCACCGCATTAATGGCTGTTGCCGTTACCAGTATGTTTGAGGGTGTTTTTCAACAGTTAGCCATTTTGGCAGTGTTAAACTCACTAGTTCCTAGCATGGGCGGCGTCGCGGGTAATCAAACCTTAACACTTGTTATCCGCGGTATGGCGTTAGGTCATGTCGGTGACAGTAATGCTCGTGCACTGCTGAGTAAAGAAGTAGCCATTGGCTTTTTAAACGGCATTATTTGGGCCACGTTAATCGCCACTGTTGTCGCTATTTGGAAGCAAGATCTCATGCTTGGTGGTGTGATTGCATTCGCTATGCTGATGAACATGACTGCGGCGGGACTTGCTGGTGTAAGTATTCCATTACTATTAAAACGTCTCAATATAGACCCAGCTTTGGCAGGTAGCGTTATTATTACCACGGTAACAGATGTTGTAGGTATCTTTGCATTTTTAGGTACTGCGACCCTTCTGCTTACCTAGTGATAGTTACCTAATTTCATCGACAAAAAAGCGTTATCAATGACAAAATTGATAACGCTTTATTAGTTGAAGACTGAGTAATAACTTACTTGAATGACTATTACTTTCTAATGACCGGCAACTTGCATTTCATCAATTAAAATAGATCCCGTACGAATACTACCGCGCATATCAACATCAGAGCCCACAGCAACAATGCCCTTAAACATCTGAGATAGATTTCCAGCGATAGTAATTTCGCTAACTGGATACGCTATTTCGCCATTTTCCACCCAAAATCCTGCCGCACCACGTGAGTAATCGCCATTGACAACATTTACTCCTTGTCCCATTAATTCAGTCACCAACAGACCTGTTCCTAAGGTTTTTAACATAGCGTCAAAACTGCCATCGTGTCCTTGAGCATCAACCAACCAGTTATGAATACCACCAGCATGACCTGTTGTTGTTAATCCTAACTTACGAGCAGAATAACTAGTCAGTAAGTATGTTTGTAAGGCTCCTTCCTTAATAATCTCACGGTCTTGTGTGAGTACACCTTCACTATCAAAAGCACTACTAGCTAAGGCCTTAGCGATATGAGGTCTTTCACTAATATTTAAAAATTTTGGAAAAACATCGTTACCAATAGCATCAAGTAAAAAAGAAGATTTCCGATATAAATTACCACCGCTAATTGCCGCTATAAAATGTCCCCAAACGGTATTAGCAATATCAGCTCTAAATAATACCGGTACCTTGCCTGTAGGTATTGTCTGTGGTTTTAAACGGGACAACACTTCTTGTGAAGCTTGTAGACCAATATTTTTAGCGCTTTCAAGTGCAGAAAATTCACGATTCACTGTGTAGGCATAATCGCGCTCCATATCGTCACCGTCATTGGCAATCATCACACAACTTAGACTGTGTCGAGTACTTGGATAACCGACTAACTGCCCATGGCTATTGCCATAAACCTTAAAACCAGCAAAAGTATCAAAGCTAGCACCGTCTGAGTTACTCACCCGAGGGTCAACAGATAATGCACTTGCTTCACATTCTTTAGCAAGTTCAATTGCTTCTTCAGTGCCTATTTCATGAGGGTGATATAAATCCAAATCAAGCGGCTGCATTGCTAGCAGTGACTTATCAGCTAAACCTGAGCAATCATCTACCGAGGTATATTTAGCAATATTTACCGCTGCAGTAACCGTCTTCATTAATGCTTGCTCTGACAAGTCTGCGGTAGAAGCACTGCCTTTTCGCCCTTCACGATAAACAGTGATACCTAAACCACCATCATTGGTAAATTCAACATTTTCCACTTCCCCCATGCGCGTGCTGACGCTTAACCCCTGTTGGCGACTCATAGCAACTTCAGCGCCATCGGCGCCAAGTGATTTAGCTAATTCAAGAACAGTGGCAACACGTTCTTTCACGTCACTAAGTTGTTTAGTCATTGGATCTTGAGATTTAGAGGCTTGGGTCATATTGGTTCTACTTTCTCTTTGCTTTTTAAGGAGTAACAAGGTTAAAACAGCGACTTAGAATATAAAAGGCTGATGAGCTCTTGAGGTTATTTTTATTGTTTCTGCTTAGCACTCACGACTCCTCGTGATTAAAGTACTCTCACTCGAACAAGGTTTGACCGTAAAAGATCAACAGCCACAATTAATTTAGTGATATAATAAGCACAATTATTATTTATTTTAACATGGTATTAGACATT
>ERZ1027231.149-NODE-149-length-35615-cov-278.571344_pt1 | contig 35615 bp, 34 predicted proteins | sample MGYA00520866_ERZ1027231 | MGnify/ENA primary metagenome ERZ1027231 (study PRJEB33311, sample SAMEA4378411) | marine metagenome | biome: Marine biome; feature: Fjord; material: Water | collected 2014-07-20T08:00:00Z/2014-07-... | depth 75 m ...
ACCTCGAAGTATTTCATCCATTCGTACGAAGCCAGTTTCTGGGCGATTGTATTGTGTAACGAACATGGGATTTTAACATCACAACCTTTGCATAACGACAACTCAAAAGCGTGAAAGATTTTTGACTATATTTACCTATGCCTTCTTAGGTCACTTTAATTTATACTCCGCTTGGTCCCGCCCACTCTCACATTAGGTCAATATATGCGTTTTTTATTATTAACTTGCTTCAGTCTGTTATCTCTCAATGTCTTTGCAGACTGGACCCTAGACTCACAAAAATCCGAGCTCACATTTAACACCACAAAAAATGCAGCTGTTACTGAAACACATCACTTCAGTGATTTTAACGGCAGCATCAAGCCTGATGGCACAGCCCAGTTAACGATCAATACTGCAACGGTACAAACAAACATTGATAAGCGTGACCAGAGATTACGAGATTTGTTTTTCAAGGTAGCGAACTTCCCTGAGTCCAATATCCGCCTATCTATTCCTAAGGATATTTTAACGGCTCAAAAAGCCGGTACGCAGAAGCTACTAGAAACCAATGCCCAAATATCACTTGTTGGCAAAACGGTTAATAAGGCTGTGACATTGAATGTGACCTATATAGCTAAGGATCAGGTTGAAGTAAGTTCAGGAATGGCTGTTGTTTTAGATGTGAAAGAATTTGGTTTATTGGCTGGACTGAATAAACTTAAAAATCTAGCGGGTCTTAAATCAATCGATGAAACAGTCCCTGTTAGCTTTAAGCTTATTTTCACTAAGTAAGTCACTGCAAGCCTCTTCGGGGGCTTTTCTACTTTAGCTTAAACACTAAAAGTGTTGAAAACCTTTTGCACTGGGCACAGCGCCGTCTACAAGCACCTGGTCACCTACAACCACTTCACCAATACAAATACCTTGATCACAGTTTTGTGCCGTGTAAGCCAGCTGATAATCATCGCCACCGCTTAATGCAAATTGTAACCCTGCCTCTTTACCGACTGTTTTAATGAGTAAATCAGAAAGTGGGATGTTTTCAGAATACACATTCATACCGACCTGACTGGCGGTACATATATGATTCAAATCTTGAACCAAGCCATCACTAACATCCAAACAGCTGCTTGCTTTATTTCTTAGCCCAATGCCATATTCAATTTTTGGTAATGGATAAAAATATTGCTGTGCAAGGCCCTCTGAGTTTTTAGGGCTAGCTAGAACTTGTTTTAACGCTCCGGCCCCTTCGCCAAGCACATCTGATACATATACCTTGTGGCCCACACAGGCACCGCTGCGCTTAAGAGAGGCGCCTCTAGGGCATTGCCCATGTACTTGAATGGTGATAATTAAGGCATCGCCTTTTGTGGTATCGCCGCCAATTAATGGACATTGAAACTTTTGCGCAATATACGCTAGGCCATTGCTGAACTCAGACAACCAATCAGCGTCTATTTTAGGCAATGTAATTGCTAAGGTGAACGCTATGGGGCTTGCACCTGCTGCGGCTAAATCACTTAAACTGACGCATAAGGCTCTTGCGGCAATGTCATAAGGGTTTGCATGTTTGGGAAAGTGTACGTCTTCTACAAGAGTATCAATTGAGATATGAAGCGTGTGATTGTCTAATAGGTCTAGTTCGGCACAATCGTCGCCAATGCTTTGAATCACATTTTTATTAGGAAATGAAAGAGCGGCTTGTTTAAAGTAATGCTGAATCAGTTGAAACTCATTCATGCTAGCAGCCAGTCCTTGTTAGATATTTTTTAGCGATTGTTTTTACTTTGCTTTTGAACGCTGTCTTACAGCCTGCCCAGGAACATGAGAATGACATGACCTAGACGATGACTGAGACAGTAACCTGACAATCATTTCACTATTTATGCATAGCGATAGAATCAGATTTAATTATTTATTTTTAATTTCTACAACACGTACTTGCTGTGCTAATTGATCCAACGCGCCATTAATAAACTTATGGCTTTCTGTTGCACCAAATTTTTTCGATAATTCAACACTTTCGTTAATAACAACACGATAAGGCACATCGATACGATGCACTAGCTCATAGGCTGCTAATCGTAGAATGGCTTTTTCTACGGGTGTTACTTCATGAATGCCACGGCTCAAACAAGGCTCAAGCATTTCATCTAATTGGTCTAGGTCTTTAGGCACGCCACGTAAAATATCACGGAAATATTCGGTATCAACATGAGTCATGTCGTTATCCGTTAGAAATTCCACTTCGATTTTATTTAAGTCGGCACCTGCCATTTCCCACTGATACAAAGCCTGCATTGCAAAATGACGAGCTTTACGGCGAGCACCCGGATTCGGGCGCCCACTGTTATTATCTTTACGAGGGATTGGATTATTCTTTGGGGTATCGGTCATTACGCCTCCAACTGCTTAAGAAGGCTTACCATTTCGTAAGCGCTCATAGCAGATTCTTCACCCTTGTTACCCGCTTTTGTTCCCGCACGTTCAATGGCTTGTTCGATTGTATCAACCGTTAAGATACCGAATGAAACAGGAATACCTGTGTTCAATGCAATTTGACCAAGGCCTTTTGCCGCTTCGCCCGCTACGTAATCAAAGTGTGGCGTTGATCCACGAATCACTGCACCCAATGCAATAACCGCATCGTACTTACCGCTTTCTGCTAATTTTTTAACCACTAGAGGCACTTCAAATGCACCCGGGCAATGAATCAAAGTAATGTTATCTTCGCTTATGCCGTGACGAGTTAAACCGCGAATTGCGCCGTCAACCAACTTGTCTACAACAAATTCGTTCCAAGTTGTTTGAACGATTGCAAACTTGGCTTCCATTGGAGTAAATGATCCAGAAATAGTTTTCATATTTAATTTCCTAAACTGTTTAAATTTTTGTTTGTATATTAATTCAGATATTCGGTTATTTATTGTTTGGAATGTATTCCACAACTTCTAAATTAAACCCTGAGATACCTGTGAATTTCATTGGGCTACTTAGCAAGCGCATTTTACTCACGCCTAAGTCGCGTAAAATTTGAGAGCCTGTACCAATTGTTACGTACGCGCCTGAGCTATCTACATCCGTTGTACGAACTGGCTTTTGACGGCCATAAAACGTTTCAATTGACGTTGCCACATCTTCTCGCTCACCGGCATGCAACATCACTAATGCACCAGCATCAAATTCACTGATTTTTTCTAATGCATGATCCATTGACCAGCTTTTCGAGTTAGGCATCACTGCACCCAATAAATCACGTAAGGTTTCAGCTGCCTGCACACGAACAACTGGTGCGTCTGATTTTTCTACATCACCTTTAGTAAGGGCCAAATGCGTATCACCATTAATGGTGTCGCGATAGACGTGTAAATCAAATTCGCCATGCACAGAGTTCATTTTATCAGTGCTGATTTTTTCAATGGTTTTTTCATTGGCCATGCGGTATTGAATCAGATCAGCAATGGTACCAATTTTTAAATCATGCTCTTGCGCAAACACTTCTAGCTCTGGACGTCGGGCCATGGTGCCATCTTCATTCATGATTTCGACAATACACGCTGAGGACTGCAAGCCCGCTAAACGTGCAATATCACAACCGGCTTCGGTATGTCCTGCACGAGCCAGTACGCCAGCGGCTTGAGCACGTAATGGAAATATGTGACCCGGTTGCACAATGGCTTCTGGTTTTGACATTGGATTTACCGCAGCCTGAACCGTGATGGCTCGGTCGCCAGCACTGATACCTGTCGTCACACCTTCAGCCGCTTCAATTGAAACCGTGAACGGTGTTGAAAACTTAGATCCGTTACCCGACACCATTGAAGGCAAGCCAAGATAATCACAACGTTCAGGTGTCAGTGTTAAGCAAATCAAGCCACGTGCTTTACTTGCCATAAAGTTAATAATTTCTGGGGTTACTTTTTCAGCGGCAACAATAATGTCACCTTCATTTTCGCGATCTTCGTCATCCATTAGGATAACCATTTTGCCGTCACGAATATCCGCAATAATTTCTTCTATGCTGTTTAACGCCATGATGTAACTCTTCTAAAAATCTAATATGTTTGAGACGCCTCTTCAATAACGTATGCGCTATTAAATGGCTCCCTCACGAAATAACTAAAACTGCTTATACAAATCCATGCTCAGCTAAAAAGCCTTCGCTCATTGAACTTTGCACATTTTCTTTTTGACCACTGATTAAGCGCTCTAAATATCGCGCAATCACGTCCACTTCAATGTGGACTTTTTTTCCTGCTTGAAACCCATACAGCGTGGTTTCTTTTGCTGTGTGCGGCACAATATTCAATTCGAATATGGCACCATTTACAGCGTTGACGGTTAAGCTCACACCATCAATTGTGATAGAACCTTTATGTGCAATGTACTTAGCCAATGCATCAGGTGCTGCCACTTTAAAACGAATACTGCGGGCGTCTTCTTGACGATCAATGACTTGCGCAATGCCATCTACATGCCCGCTAACAATGTGCCCACCTAATCGGCTGGTGGGCATCATGGCCTTTTCTAAATTGACACGCTCGCCAATAGAGATGTCTGACCAACGAGTATAGTTGACTGTTTCATTGCTGATATCCGCACTAAAACCATCACTGTCTAATTCAATCACGGTTAAGCACACGCCGTTTACAGCAATACTGTCACCTAACTTAACGTCACTTAAATCTAACTGACCCGTGGCAATTTTGACTTTCAAATCACCCGCTTTTGCTTGCTTTGTTGCAACCGTACCAACGGCTTCAATAATACCTGTAAACATGTATCTCGATGTCTCTCTATTTATTGAACGTTAACACTAAAAACCTTAACGGCTAATTAACCTAAAATTGAATCGTCAGGCGCATGTCCTTTCCAATCATGCGTGTGTCGATAACATTAACCGCTTTCTTTTGGGCCATTTCTGTCAATGGCAAATTCAATGTTGGGCGGCCATCGCTGCCCATAAAACAAGGTGCCATATACAGCACCATCTCATCCACCAGCTTTTGCTCGACAAACTGGCCCGCTAATGTGGCGCCTGTTTCGACCAAAACTTCATTACAGTTTCGGCTGGCTAATACTTTTAATAATTCCACTAAATCCAGTCCAGCATCATTACTATTCAGCTGAATGGTTTCAACAGGCAAGTTAACCGCTAACCCGCGTTTAACCGCTAATAGTGTCTCACCCTGTTGTTGCAAAATTTTTGCAGTTGCAGGCATACGCCCCTGACTGTCTAGCACCACTCTTAACGGCTGGCGTTGAACAATACATTCCGACAGGGCTTCATCATCAATGCCTAACTCGCTTGCTCTAACCGTTAACGACGAGTCATCGTGTAAAATACTTTCAATGCCAGTGATAACGGCCGAGCTTCGTGCTCGCAGCTTTTGCACATCACTTCGCGCGGCAGGGCCTGTAATCCACTGGCTTTCGCCACTGGCCATGGCGGTACGCCCATCAAGACTAGATGCCATTTTTAAACGTACAAACGGCATGCCTGTTTCCATGCGCTTTATAAAACCAGGGTTCAGCGCTCTGGCTTCTTGCTCTAAAATGCCCACGGTGACTTCAATCCCCGCGTCTTTAAGCTTTTTAAATCCGTTACCACTTACTTGAGGGTTAGGATCTGTCATGGCGCAAACCACGTTTGCCACGCCCGCTTTAATTAACCCATCGCTGCATGGCGGTGTACGGCCAAAGTGGCTGCACGGCTCAAGGGTCACATATGCCGTCGCCCCTTGTGCTTGATCACCCGCTTGCGCCAAAGCATTTACCTCGGCGTGACCTTCTCCGGCCTTACGGTGAAAACCTTCACCAACCACTTTGCCGTCTTTTACGATGACGCAACCCACTCGTGGGTTTGGGTCTGTTGTATATAACCCCTGCTTGGCCAATCCAATGGCGCGAGCCATATATTCAATATGCATGCTTTCAGCCAAAGCTAAGCTCATTGAACCTGCTCTGGGTCGTCGACCAAAATATCTAATTGTTTATCGTTTTTAGGGCTGTCGTGACGAATGCGATCAATTTCTTGGCGGAATTCGTCAATATCTTGAAATTGACGGTACACAGAGGCAAATCGTACATAGGCCACTTGATCAAGTTTACGCAGTTCTTCCATCACCAGTTCACCCACCATAAGGCTTTGAACTTCGCGTTCGCCTGTGGCACGTAAACGGGCTTGGATTCTATGAATAGAGGCTTCGATGTCTTCAACACTAACAGGGCGCTTTTCCACAGCCCTTTGCATGCCTGAGCGCAGCTTTTGCTCATCAAAAGGCACACGGGTTCCGTTACTCTTAACCAGTTTAGGCATGAGTAATTCGGCAGATTCAAAGGTAGTAAAACGCTCATCACAGGCTTGGCACTGACGGCGTCGACGCACTTGGCCGCCTTCGGCAACCAGTCGTGAATCGATAACTTTTGTATCTTGTTCACCGCAAAATGGACAGCGCATTGCAAATCCTGTGTTAAAGAGCTAAATAAGGGCGCGAATTATACCTGTTTATGTCTTATCTGAAAACTCATAACCGTTTCATATAAGTCTAGCCCCTACTTACATTTATTTGCAAAAATGGAGCAAATATACACACTGCATGTTCGGTATCTGCACTATATTTACTAATACCATCTACTTACTGCAGATTTTATGGCTTTTCTACGCTGGATTGGGCTAATCCCCCTTGTATTCGTTATCGGCTGCGGCCCAAAAGAATATGATACGCCTCTAGCCACAGAGGGGGTTGATACCCGAATTGATGAATCAAGTTGCCAAACCGACATTCAATTTGTCGCTAACCAAGTATGGCCTAGAATATTAAGCCAGTGCACCGCTTGTCATAACGCCCAAGGTTTAGCGGCCAATACCGATTATGTGCTGCAAAACCTGCGATCTGAGGCCCAAGACCACATTGATGTGAGCCAAACCTACGAAGACCAAAACCCAGGGCTCATTCTAAATAAAGCCATGGCTTTGGGTGTCACTCATGGTGGTGGCAGCCTAATCACTGAAGGGTCTGATAACCATGACCTTCTGACACAATTTATAGATCGATTCGAAAACCCCATTACTGAATGTGACGATACCAGCATTCCCACCAGCACCCTAGACGCAAGGGCGCTCAGCACACGACTCCAACTGTTTCCCCCGACGGATACTTACAGGCAAGCTTCCATATTACTGGCGGGTGAACTGCCAAGCGATGCTGAATTAGCGGCCATCACTGACAGTAATCTAAAGCCCTCTATCCGGAGCCTTATGGCCGGCGTTAACTTTGAAAGATTCTTAATGGAAGCGGCTAATGATCAGTTGCTCACGCTTAAATGGGCCAGTGACCGCACTCCAGGTTTAGCCGCTTTAAACGGTGAGCACTTTTATCCACAAATCAGCTCTCGTATTCAACCTTTGGAAGACACATTACAAGCCGCTATTGATGCCAGTGCCTCGCAAGAAACCATCAGCGCAGCCCAGCAAGCGGTATGGAATGCTAGGCGCTATTCCAATGTAGCGTTAGCAGAAGAACCCCTAAGATTGATCAGCCATGTGGTTCAAAATGAACGCCACTACGGTGAAGTGCTTACCGCCGACTACATCATGGTGAACCCTTACAGCAATGATATTTTTGCCGCTGGCGCATCCTTTACTGACAACCTAGACCCTGATGAATGGAAGCCCGCATCCATAAGTTCGGGTTACCGCAACCGCACAGACAGCCTGCCCCATGCTGGTATCCTTAGCAGCCCCATGTTTTTGGCGCGCTATCCCAGTACCGATACCAATCGCAACCGCGCACGAGCCCGTTGGACCTATTATTTTTTCTTAGGTGTGGATATTGAAGGGCTGGCCACTCGACCCATGAACAGCGATAGCTTAATGGATGTGGATAACCCTACGCTTAACAACCCCGACTGCGCGGTTTGCCACGTATTAATGGACCCCGTAGCAGGCACTTTTCAAAACTGGGGAAATGACGGGCAGTTTAGAGATCAATGCGGTTGGTCGGCCATTGAAGAGGAATGGGTGTGCGATAGAGACGCTCTACCTTGGACTGGCTACAAAGAATTCGGAAGCCCCTACCAAGAAGGGGATTTATGGTATCGAGATATGCGCGCCCTTGGGCTTGCGAATAATGTTATGCCCGCCTCTGAAAATAACAACAGTTTACGCTGGCTGTCACAACAAATTGTCGCGGATACTCGCTTTTCTGAAGGGACGGTTCGCTTTTGGTTTAAAGGGCTTTTTGGCAGAGAGCCGCTTCCACTCCCAACCAACTCGAGTGCGGCCGATTTTAACGAGCGCTTAGCGGCCCATGAATTAGACAAGATATTTATCTCTGACTTTGCAACCGCATTTGAAAATGGCACTGCAGGTACCGCGCAAAATGGCAGTCACAATGTGAAAGACTTATTGCTTGATATGTTGATGTCGCCATTATTCCGAGCCCAAGCCATAACAACCGAATTATCCAGCGCAGAAAATACGGCACTGTATCAAATTGGCTCGGGTCGCTTACTGACCCCAGAACAACTCAACCGAAAACTGATCGCTCTGACAGGAAGGATCTGGCAAGGCACATGGTCAACAGAACAAAACCAGTTAATCGAAAACTTTTATGGATTTTATGGCGGCATTGATAGTGATGGCGTTACCGATCGCTCAGAAGAAATGAATGCATTAATGGCTACGGTGATAGAGCGCTATAGTAATGAGATGGTGTGCAGCATAGTCATTGAAGAATTTGAAGCAGACGATCAAGACCGATTACTTTTCCCTGGTTTGACGGCTGACGACATACCTGACGCGACTGGCGAAAGTAAAATAAAAAATACACTTGAACATTTAATTTCGCGCTTATGGTCAGAAAACGATGCAACCACCACAGAAGTAAATGCGGCATATGATCTATTTGTGGACTTAAGAAATGAACGCATTAATAACAACGCCACCATTTATCTTTCAACCAACGCAGATTCAGAAGCGAACGATGATCACGACGAATTTTGCATTCTAGATTGGGAAACACCTGGCATTACCAATGACAGCAATCAGGTATTACGCCCCTGGATGGGAGTGCTGAGTTACTTACTCAGTGATTACCGCGTGTTGTATTTATGACTCTGGCCGAACGAATATGAAAAGACGTACTTTTTTAAAATCTTTAGCGGCTGCTGGTCTTTGTGCCGGTAATCCCCTTATGCTGCCATCGACTCAAGCTGCTGCAATTGATCCGTATCGTGGTAAGTTTTTTGTCACGATCACCGCAGAGGGTGGCTGGGACGTCACCAGTTTTTGTGATCCAAAACCGGACCCTATCATTAATCACTGGGGCACAACCGGTAGCGTTCAAACGATTAGCAACAGCCCAATAACGTATGCGCCTTTTGCTTATAACAGCGATTTTTTTGCAACGCATCATCAAAATATGCTTGTAATAAACGGCGTTGATTGCCAAACCAACGCTCATGAAGCGGGCACACGACATACTTGGAGCGGACAAATTGGCCATGGCTTTCCGACATTTTCGGCATTAGCCGCAGCGACACTCGGGGCTAATTTGCCATTGGCGTATTTAAGCAATGGTGGCTACAAAGAAACCGCAGGCATTACCAAGTACACACTTATGCAAGACCCAAGTAGCCTCAGTAAATTGGTCTTTCCGAATCGATTCTTAGACTATGATCCAGGGGGGGCATGGGATGCCCCAAAACAATATCATCGCACCGAAGCGCTCTCTCTTATCCAACAAGCAAAATTAGACCGCCTGGCTCGCTTGCAAGGGAACACTCAGCTTTCACCCAAACAAAGTATCAGTATTAATGATTTGTTGGGTGCACGTATTGGTGCTGAACAACTGGCTCCGCTTGCGGACACCATGCCCGATGAACTGATTGATAACCTTGACGAAGATGGACAATGGAACCCTTTATTACGTCAGGCGCAAATTGCACTCGCTTCTTACGAGGCGGGCCTGACAGTGGCCGCGGATTTAATTCTATGGGGGTTTGATACCCACTCAAATCACGATACCGATCAAGCCAATGCCTTTCAAAGGTTACAACGAGGCATTAACTACTTATGGGAAGAGGCCACGAGGAGAGGCATTGATGACAAGCTAGTGATTTTAATCGGCAGCGATTTTGGTCGAACACCCACTTACAACGACGGCGATGGCAAAGATCACTGGCCCATTAATAGCTCTATTATTATGAGTAAGGGTGAAAGCTGGACCAATAAGGTTGTTGGCGTCACCAATCCCGCACATGAAGCGATCGCCATTAATTCACAAACGCTTGCTGAAGATGATAATGGTCTTATTTTAAAACCGAAACACGTGCAACAAGCCATGCGGCAACTGGCAGGTATTCAAGATCATGTATTATGTCAGCAGTTTAATTTGGAGGCTGAGAACATAAACTTTTTTGGCTAGGTGACTTTTTGAATGGGTTACTTTTTATAATGGGTCATCAATGGTTCAAAACATGATGCTTCTAAAGGTCGTTAACTTTACTCAATACAAATGCTTGTAAGGCAATTTTTTCTTGGGGGGCCACTTCTTCAAACTGTAAGCCTACTGCAAACCCTTGCTCGATGGCTGTAAGAGAACGTACTCTGGCTTTCACTTTTAAATCTAACTCGATGTCACTCACATCAATTTTAAAGTCGAGCATAATGTCGCTATCAACCTTAAAATCAAATTTACGCCCTAACATTCTTGCGCCATTCATACTCAGGTCAACAATTTTGGCCGACGTAGAATTAGGTTCTAAATCTAAAAAGTAATCCACCTTTGTCACCACTTGTACTTCGGCCCTGACACTTCGTCTAACTTCGCCCACCAATACTTTATCGGGTAACTTTAAATGAATGTGGGGGTAAGGGGCTTTACTGGCAAGTATAATTTCTGTTTGAAAGGCACAGGCACTGCTTGTTCTGCTGGAAAAGAAGCGAATAGTAACTCGCTCGCCACTCTTCACATTAGCAGGCACACCCTGAATGATTGGCGTACTGACAATCAAAGAGCCATTGCGTCTATACCCTATTAATACGGCTTTATCTCGATCAGAGGTATAACCATCAAACTCAAGCTGAAAAACCTGTCCAGGCACAAGCTTAAGGTCAATAAAATCGACTGTATTTTCTTCCATTCAGTTTACTGTAAGCCCAATCAGGTAACTTACCGTCCTTTATATTTCTAAACAAAAAAGCCATTATTAACTAAAGTGTAGTTGGAATTTCAATGGGGTCATTATTTATCACCCTCTAATCGGAGATAACATGAAAGCAATTAGCCTAATACTAATATCGCTTCTTACAGCCTGCACCAGCCAAGGCATGTATGAATCCATTAAACAAAACCAGTGCTTAGAAACAACAGGGAACATGTACTGCGAAGAAGTTGAAAACTATGACGATTATCAGCGTAAAAGAGAAGAACTGCTGAAAGAAGAGACTAATAAGTAGCCATCAAATAAAAGCCTGCATAAGCAGGCTTTTTTATTTATGGCAGTAAAGTAACGGCCTAAAAGTGTTAAAAGGGCTTAACCTGTCATAATTTGAGGCGCAAACCCCATACCCCAAATGATAACCGTTGCTGCCATCATGCCAACTAAAGCACACATACCCACGGTTAAAATAGATGTGGCAAATATGAACCCACGCTCTTCAGGAATATTCATGAATATTGGCACACCTGCGTATAACAGGTATATGGTATACGACACGGCCGCCATAACAATGAAGACATCCAGCCATAATATAGGTAAAAAACCTGCGACACCTGCCAAAAACATGGGTGTAGACGTAAAGGTTGTGAACAATAAGCAGCGCTCTAAGCTGGCTTCAGCACCAAAGGTTTTTTCCATCCAGTACGTTGTGTAAGCCATAAAGAACATACCCGCAAGCAGAGCCGCGTAAAATGCGAGCGCTAAGGGTATCGCGGACTCCATCGTGAGAAAGTAAAACTCCTTGCCAACAAAGCTCCACCCAAACTGAGTTGTCCCTACCAATAATGCAAAGGGAGGAATCGCAGCTAAGAATAATAAATGCGTCAGATAAATATGGCCTAAGGAATGCTGCTCTTTCTTAATTGAGTCCCATTCCGATTTTGGGTGGTACAGTAAGCCGAACATATGTTGCAAATACATAAGATACCTTCATTTAATGGACAAATGACTCTGAGCAAGCAGCGTCTTTTAACATTTACTTAAAGCGTACTACCAGATCGCTCGCCTATGTTGGCAGCAATAATACGTTCCATTGCTGCCGTTAAATTTGATTAAGGTTAATGTGTTGGACACACTATTATTATAAAAATTCCCTCCCTAAAAGAGTGGCTAAATACTCACTAAAAAGCAATCAAACGAACATAATGATCCAATAACAGCGCTGCAAATAACCACATAATATATACGATGGAATATCGGAAGGTTTTTCGAGCATTTGCATCGCTTGGTTTACACCACATGGAATAAGTGAGCCATGTAAACTTGGCATTGATATACGTCACCATAACTAAATAAATGAGCCCTTGGCTGCCTAGTAATACCGGCGCAATACTCACAACACACAATAACAAACAATATAACCAAGCCTGAAACGCTGTAAATTCGATACCATGGGTCACTGGCATCATAGGAACACCTGCTTTTTCGTAGTCATCTTTTTTATAAATAGCCAAAGCCCAGAAATGTGGTGGCGTCCAAGTGAATATTATCAGCACCCACAGCAACGCTTCAGGCCCAACCTGCCCTGTCACTGCGGTATACCCTAAAAGAGGCGGCATAGCGCCTGCTAACCCACCTACAGTAATATTTTGGGGCGTAGCGGGTTTTAGCCAAACACTATAAATAATGCCATAAGCAAACATTGAAGCTACAGATAGCGCCGCTGTTAAAGGGTTTAATTGAAAGTATAAAAGTGATGCGCCACCCGTTAATAACAACATAGAAAATATAAACGCCGATTCTGAACTCACCTTGCCGCTTGCTACTGGCCTGCGCTTGGTTCTTTCCATTTTAGTGTCGCGATAACGATCAACCAAATGATTCAGTACCGCACCACTCATGGCACAACCCGCAACCCCCAATAATGTATAGACCAACTTTAAAAATTGGATATCTAAAGAGCTTGCCAATAAAAAACCCACTAGAACAGTGAACAACATGACCAAAACAACGTTGAACTTTGTCATGGCAAAGTAATCTTTTATGGTTGAAGAGTAGCGATAACTACGTTCCAACATGCTGATCTTTTCCATCTTTTTCTCCTGCTATTAATCTTGAATAAAACTAAGCTAATAGCTCATCGGGTAAAATTTCTTTTTCTAATTCTTGTGGTTTTGATGTCATGCCGTTTAATGCACTTAACCACAGCAGCATGGCCACGGTGTTATGTAAAAGCGCCAATGTTAAAGGTAATAATAAGATTGCATTTAATATGCCTAAAACGATCTGTATTGACAAAAACCCCAAAACAAAATTTAAGGACCGTCGCTGCTGATTCCGTTTGATCATTAGGTAAATAAACATTAATACAACGGCTATGGCCCCCAGTCTATGCAGCCATTGAATCGCCATTCTTTGCTGCATTCCCAGTACGCCCCCTAAATATTCATCCCCCTGTACCTTAGGAGATTCAAATATTGACGCATCAATATCTACCCAATACCGACCTTGGCAAGTAGGAAAGTCAGGGCACGCTAGTCCTGCATATTGAGATGATGTCCATGCACCTAACGCCATTTGAAAAAATACGACGGCCGCGAATATCATCCAAGGGCTTTTAAAATCAGGATCTCGATTACTTGTTAACGTTCGCCAAATTAAAAATTGCACACCCAGGGTAATAGCGCCGCCTAATAAATGCGCACTCACTACTGGAGGCCACAATCTAAGTGTGACTGTCCACATACCAAACATCCCTTGTATCACTACCCACACCACTAAAAAAACAGCAAGCCAACGCACGACTCCTAAGTAACGAGGCCATAAAAGAATCGCCTGTATTAAAACGCTAAGCCCAAGCGCACTGGCCGCGTATCGATGAATCATCTCTGCCCAAGCTTTAGTAGAGTCAAACTCCCACAATGAAAATTGTGCTGCAGCGTCATTCATTTGCGGAATAATCTGCCCATAACAAACAGGCCAGTCAGGGCATCCAAGTCCGGCATCTAACAAGCGTGTTAAAGCGCCTAACGTAATCACAATTAGCGCCCAAACAATATTGATTAAGGCTAACCGTCGCATTAAGCACCTCCATGCTTCATTAATGTTTTAAGATCTTTTAATAGTTTGTACGCACCTTTTTCATTGGCGCTGTAGCTCAAGAGCAACATACCATTTTGGTCAGCTATAAAAATACGATCAGATTCTAAAGAATGCGTCACCGTTTCGTCTTTTAATGTGAGTGGATTAATCGTCAGTTTATCTTGACGCTTACCGAGTGCCATTTTTACTCGGCGTAAAAGATTTATAAACTGAGTGCAATTAACATCACAATTTTTATTCCAAACAAGTTGCCAATTACGATTTTCAGCTGGAATAACATATTGGGTTTCTGTTAACCAACTGCCCTTTGCTCGATCGCCTAATGAATCTTTGTTCTCAAGTAAAACCAAAGAAACCGCAAACGGTGCAATCAGTACCGCAAACATTATAAGTAGAGGTATTTTTTTATTCATTGTTTTTGTCCTCGTTTAATACTGGCAATAAACCAAATTATTAATCCCGCAAGCGCTAGTAAGCCCCACTGAACGGCATATCCCATGTGTCTATGATGATTTAAATAAGGCTGTGAATCAGGGAATGACATTTCTAAACCTGGACCAGATTCCAGATGAAATATTTTTTTAGACACGGGCTGATTAAGCATCAAAGAAAAATGCTTGTTATTAATAAACTGCATACGGAAAAATACAGGGTCTTGAAGACTGTCATTTAATAACATGGGTTTTTGATAGTCTTTCAATACACCGGTTAATTCAACGTTTCCAACTATTGGATTAATAACAGGCAGTTCTAATCTGTTTTTATATGGCACAAAACCACGATTGATTAAGTAGATGGCGCTGTCGTATTTAAAAGGGGTAATAACGGCATAACCGGGCGTACCGTTTAAAGTTTGGTTATCCAAGTAATGGGTATATTCATTTAAGTACTGCCCTTGAACATGAACAGATTGCGCTAACGGTGCCATATAGAATTGAGATTTAGAAAATTGCCAGTTCGCAGCAATGACACATATTCCTATACCCAGCAACATTATTAAGCTATAAACAGGATTAATTACTAGCCGCCATGTTTGGCCATAATTTAAAAACGGAGATAAAACCATGCTTAAACTGCTGATTATATTATTTTTATTATTTAGCATTGGAGCCCTATTTTATGGCTTGTTTCACTTAGTAACAGCAAAACAAAGCTCTGAAACAACGTATCAATCCTTAAAATATCGAGTCATTTTTGCAGCGTGCTGCGTTCTATTAATCGGTCTATTTTTCCTATTTGATAAATAGGAGAAATAGATTTGACCAGAGTCCTTTCCGGTCAAGCTTCTAAGCCGTTTTGTTAAAGTACATACACAAATGTAAACAATAATAACCAAACCACGTCTACAAAGTGCCAATACCAAGCAGCCGCTTCAAAACCAAAGTGATCTTCTGGCGTAAAGTGATCGTTCTTAACGCGCCAGTACATGACAAAAATCATCACTCCACCTAGTGTTACATGCAGACCGTGAAACCCCGTTAACATAAAGAACGTTGAACCGTAAATCCCACTGCTTAATGTAAGATTTAAATCGTTGATCGCATGACTGTATTCATAAATTTGAACACACATAAACGCCACACCAAGCGTTAAGGTCACGGTAAGCCAAAGCAAGGCTTTCTGTTTATTACTTTCTCTTAAAGCATGATGCGCAATGGTCAGTGTCACACTGGAAATAACCAGTAAAATTGTATTAATGAAGGGTAATTTCCAAGCATCAATGGTGCCCATAGCACCTGGGAACTCTTGCATATCCGGTGTTTTCAATAATGGCCAGTGAGGAAGAAACCCTTCCCACAGCATGTTGGTCACACCTTTCGCGCCTTCCCCTCCAATCCAAGGAACGGCCATGGTGCGTGCATAAAATAATGCGCCAAAGAATCCGGCAAAGAACATCACTTCAGAAAAAATAAACCAGCCCATACTCATTCTAAAGCTACGCTTGAGCTGATCGCTGTTCATTCCCCTTAAGCCTTCACTTACCACCTCACCAAACCAACCAAACAACATGTACAACATCAATATGCTTGCAACTATGCCTAAGGCTACGGGAAAGAATCCTACGTGCCCCTGACTGCTTTGATGAATAATTGAAGCCATTGAGAATATGACTAAAAATACAGACACTGCACCAAAAATTGGCCAGTGACTTCTTGCTGGAACATAGTACCTAGGCGTTTCCAAGTTGCACCTCCTAAGGCTTACTTAAATAACTAAAGTGATGTGACATTTTCAGTTTGATAAATTCGATACGATAACGATAAATGATTAACTACCTCTGGTGCTTTTGCACTCAGCGTTACCTGTAATGGAAGTCGAACACTGCTGTTGGCTTCTATAACCTGTTGAGTAAAACAAAAGCATTCAATCTTCACCAAGTACTCAGCCCATTTTCCTGGTGCCACACTTGGGACTGCTTGAATGACAACCGCTTTATCTTGATTATTGGTCAACTCGTAATACGTTGTGACCAACTTTCCTGCTTCTAGCGTTAATGAGTTCATCTCTGGATTAAAATTCCAAACATCCCGACTGTTTGCATCCGCTAAAAAACTTAATGTTGCAGTTTGTATGCTTTCAGAGTTCACCTCATCGCCGGTTAACCCCCCTTCCATTACGGTATAGTTTTTACCGTTCAGGCCTGTCACCTCACAAAAAATATCGTAAAGCGGTATTAACGCAAACCCAAAGCCAAACATGGCTAGGGGTATCAGCGACAACGTCCAAGGTGACAGTTTTTTCATAAGCTCCTTCTAATACGCTTATATAAATGGCGACTTATTTCACGACCGGTGGTTCTTGAAAAGTATGGTATGGCGCAGGGCTTGGAATTTCCCATTCTAAACCCTCAGGCTGATCCCATACTTTATCGGTTGCTTTAATACCTTCTTCTTTGATCACTGTTTTATATAAGTTGTAGATAAAGATCAGCTGACTTAATCCAAAGATAAATGCACCAACAGAAACAATGGCATTAAATTCGGCAAACTGCAGCGCGTAATCAGGGATACGTCTTGGCATACCGGCTAGGCCAACAAAATGCATAGGGAAGAAGGTAATGTTCACACCGATAAAGCTCATCCAAAAATGCCACTTACCTAACGATTCGTCATACATACGGCCACACCACTTTGGCAACCAATAATAAACAGCGGCTAAAATACTAAACAATGCACCGGGCACTAATACATAGTGAAAGTGAGCCACTACAAAGTAGGTATCGTGATACTGGAAATCCGCTGGCGCGATGGCCAACATCAACCCTGACAAACCACCAATGGTAAACAGAACCACAAATGCGATGGCAAATAACATAGGGGTCTCAAATGTCATGGAACCCCTAAACATGGTGGTTACCCAGTTAAATACTTTCACACCGGTTGGCACCGCGATTAGCATGGTGCTGTACATAAAGAACAGTTCACCCACTAACGGCATTCCTACCGTAAACATGTGATGCGCCCACACAATAAAACTTAATACCGCGATCGATGAAGTCGCCCACACCATAGAGGTGTAACCAAACAAACGCTTACGACTAAACGTCGAAATAATATGAGAGACAATGCCGAAGGCTGGCAAGATCATGATGTAGACCTCTGGGTGACCAAAGAACCAAAACACGTGCTGGAACATAACAGGGTCGCCGCCGCCCGCTGCATTAAAGAATGAAGTCCCAAAGTGAATATCCATTAACATCATGGTCACAACGCCTGCCAAAACAGGCATAACTGCGATCAATAAAAATGCCGTAATTAACCAGGTCCATACAAACAAGGGCATCTTCATAAATGTCATGCCAGGTGCACGCATGTTAAAGATGGTTACGATGACATTGATCGCGCCCATAATAGAACTGATGCCCATTATGTGGATTGAAAAAATGAAAAAGGTCACACTAGGTGGTGCATAATCCGTTGAAAGTGGCGCATAAAAAGTCCAACCAAAGTTAGGACCACCGCCGTCCATGAATAACGTACCGAACAACATGCCAAAGGCAAATGGTAACAGCCAGAACGACCAGTTATTCACTCGTGGTAACGCCATGTCAGGCGCACCAATCATCATCGGGATCAACCAGTTCGCCAAGCCTACAAAGGCTGGCATGATGGCACCAAATACCATGATCAAACCGTGCATGGTGGTCATTTGATTAAAGAAGTTTGGATCAACCAATTGCAAGCCGGGCTGAAAAAGTTCAGCTCGAATCACAAATGCCATGCTTCCGCCTACTAGCAATGCTACCAGAGCAAGAAGCAAATACATGGTGCCAATGTCTTTATGGTTGGTGGTATACACCCAACGCATTAACCCTTTATCTGGGCCGTGGTGATGTTCATTTGACATAACGGTCCGCCCCTATTTTTGATTGTCTTTAATGGATTTAACTTGAGCGGGCGTTGCGTGATCGCCAACATTATTGCCCCAAGCGTTTCGTTCATAAGTCACAACTGCAGCCACATCACTAACACTTAGCTGACCAACAAATGCTGACATTGCCGTGCCTTTTTTACCGTTCATTACAATATCTAAATGATCCGCAATATCACCCAAGGCAACAGGGCTATTTTTGAGTCCAGGGAAAATAGGTGGCATACCCGATCCGTCTGCCTTATGACAAGCCGCGCAATTGGTTTCATACACTTTTTTACCTTGAACCATCAGTTCATCAAAGCTCATTTCTTTCACTTCTCTGGCAGCTGCTTGTGCAATGGCTTGTTCAGTAATCCATTTTTTGTATTCTTCTTTTTCAACAACTTTAACAACAATAGGCATGAACCCATGACCCTTACCGCACAGTTCGGTACATTGCCCACGGTAGATCCCAACTTTATTTACCTTGGTCCACGCTTCATTAATAAAACCTGGAATGGTGTCTTTTTTAACCGAAAGCTCAGGCACCCACCAAGAGTGAATAACGTCATCAGCCGTCATTAAAAAACGAACCTTTGTATCAACAGGTATTACCAATGGGTTATCCACTTCTAACAAGTAGTTCTCATTTTTTTCGGCTATATTATTGATTTCATCTTGTGGTGTGGACATATTTGAAAAGAAATCGACCTCGTCTTCTAGGTAGGTATAACGCCATTTCCACTGATAACCGGTAATCTGAATATCAATTTCAGCTTCGGTATTATCGTACATATCAATAAGGGTAATAGTGGCTGGAATCGCCATCACAACTAAGATAACCAAAGGAATGATGGTCCAAATGATTTCAACAACCGTACTTTCGTGAAAGTTGGCTGCTTTGGCACCGCGACTTTTTCGGTGATAAATAATGCTGTAGAGCATTACACCAAAAACGACCACAGCAATGGCGACACAAATATAAAAAATAGTCATGTGCAGAGCGTGCACTTCTTGGCTAATTCGTGTGACACCTTCTGGAAGGTTTAACCCCCACTCTGCAAATGCAGATAAAGAAGTGGTTAATAAAAGAAACATGGATACAACAGAAATTCCCACTCGTTTCATGGGCCCCCCTTAGGCGATAGATTTTTATACTTATTATTTTTCCCTACCTACTATAGAAAAGCATAAAGAGGAAAAATCATATCCACCTAATACGCCAATGTTAGTCAGTCACAGCCTAAATACAGCTTTATTGTCCTGTTTCTATTTACATTTATGATTAAAAAAAATAACTGATAAATAATAATTTTATGGCCCTATATATGCAGAGGCATTGATTCCATTGCATTAATTTAAAACATCTAATTTCAAAAAATATTAAAATTTACTACGAATGTATTAGTTATTTTGAAAATTTATTTCAGCAAAGAAACTACACTAAATTGTAATAACAATTTTTTAAAGGTACGTTTCATGCCTATCAAAATCGCAATAAATGGTTTCGGAAGAATTGGTCGATTAGTACTAAGGGCATCATTGACACGTTCTGATTTAAAAGTTGTCGCTATTAATGACATGATTGATGCAGAGTACATGGCCTACTTGCTACGTTATGATTCAACCCACGGGCAACTTGACGCTGACATTGAATCGAATAGACATGCATTAATCGTGGATGGTCAAACCATTCAGGTAACCAAATGCACTTCTCCCGAAAACTGCACATGGTCAGATGTCGATATTGTCATTGAGAGTACGGGGCTATTTACTTCAACAGAAAAGGCACAAGGCCATATAAAGGCAGGGGCAAAAAAAGTCATTATCAGCGCCCCTTCTGCTAATGCCCCCATGTTTGTAATGGGAGTAAACGATCATACTTATGAGGATTCCATGACCGTTGTTTCTAATGCCTCTTGCACAACTAATTGTTTGGCGCCTATCGCAAAAATTTTAAATGACCAATGGGGAATAGAAGAAGCATTAATGACAACCATCCATGCCGCCACCGCGTCACAAAGAACTGTGGACGGGGCCATACCATCAGATTGGCGTGGTGCACGATCAATGGGAAACAATATTATTCCTAGCAGCACTGGGGCCGCAAAAGCCGTTGGTAAGGTTATCCCTGAACTAGAAGGTAAACTCACTGGTATGGCTTTACGGGTACCCACAACAGACGTCTCAGTTGTGGACTTAACCGTGCGTTTAAAAAATGCCACATCCTATGAAGCCATTGTAAACAGCATGCGCCAGCACAGCGAAAATCAATTAAAAGGTATTCTGGATTACACTGAAGAAGCCGTTGTCTCGTCAGATTTCATTCATAATCCCCACAGTGCCATCTTTGATGCTGGAGCAGGTTTAGCGCTGAATGATAATTTTATGAAGATAGTCGCTTGGTATGATAATGAATGGGGGTATGCGAATCGGTTATTGGATTTGGCCAAAACCATTCATTCTTGAGCTTTTGGTTTTTGTAGGAGTCGCACTTTGTGCGCGATATCAAAAGCCCAATCGGAATTGATAGGCAGAGATAGTGAAAAATCTAATGAGGTATTTCACCATCGTTTAAGTGAGGCTTAAATTCAGTTATAGGGTTCGCGCACAAAGTGCGACTCCTACGATGCAGAATTCCCACATAGCAAACAGTAAGCTGAAACATGTAGGAGTCGTGCTTGCACGCGATAGCAACAGTCTAATTGAAGGCTTGAGCCATGATAGTAAGCAGTCTAATTAGATTTCTCAACTGCCATAAATTGAAAATTATTTATGGATTCTGGTGTCGCGAGCAAGCTCGACTCCTACTTATTGAATTCACTAGTAATTGATAGGCATAAAAAAACTGAGGTCATGCCTCGGCTTTTTATCATTAAGTAATAATATCAAGAACAAATATTATTTTCACACACTAGGTTATCAGTACCAGAATCTGTAACAGGGGATGTTACGTCAAATAGAGTAACTGAATTATTATCACCAACAATAGTTAGTTGTGTCACCGTTAGATCTACATCAATCTTAACAGTAAAAATATTTCTCGATCCAGTGATTGAAATTTTATCAATAGCGGTATCAGAATCGATTTCAATTTGATTATCGCTCCCATATATCGTAATTTCTGAAATATCATCTTTTAAAATTATGTCAGTAAAATTAGACTGAACTTTAACTTCATATAAAGAATCATTTGTGATCGTATCATCGTAATAATCAACTGCAACTGTAAATATATCCGCTTCAACGTCCTCTTCTTCATCATCCTGCCCCAGCTGACACCCTTGTATAAACAACGCCATCAATAAAACGGATAATGTCTGACTTAATAATTTCATGCTTCACCTTTGGCAATATCAATTGCCTTATAGAGCCTAGCCCCATTTAAAAGTTCATTAAATAGGGCTGTTATAACCAATCAATATAGAACGATTAATCGTCGCGTCTGACCACTTCAATCGAACTTACATTCTGGAAGCCACGTGGAAGTTTATTACCACGACGTCCACGCTCACCTTGATAATGTTCAAGATCTTTAAACTTCATTTTCACATGTCGTTTGCCAGCATTCACAATCAGCATGTCGCCTTCTTTCATTAATCCCATTCCGATCAATGTTTCAGTGCCGCCGGTGCCTAGGTTAATAAGCTTGTTGCCCTTACCTTTCGACATTAACGGCAAGTCGGCCACAGGGAAGGTCAACAGGCGACCTTCGTTGCTCACTGCAATCACCCAGTCCCCTTTCAGGTCTGTCACCTTCACGGGCTGGTGAATGGCTTTATCGTCTGGTTTATTCAGTAGTGCTTTACCATTTTTGTTTTTGCTCAGCATGTCTTCGTATTGTGTTACGAAGCCATAACCCGATTCACTGGCAATTAGGTACTGGTCTTTGCTCTCGCCCACAAGCATGGTTGAAATGGTTGCACCTGCTGCAAGGTTAATCGAACCCGTAACAGGTTCACCGTATCCTCGTGCACCAGGCAAGCCATGGATATTAATACTGAACGAACGACCCGAGCTATCTAAGAATACAGCTTGCTGATTGGTTTTAGCATTGGCCTGAACTAAGAAATCATCACCAGATTTATAACTGAATGTTTTGCCATCAAGGTCGAAACCTTTGGCGGCACGAATCCAACCTTTTTCTGACAATACAACCGTTACTGGGTCGGCGCCCATTAGATCCGTTTCTGATAATGCTACGGCTTCTTCACGGGTCACAATTGGGCTACGGCGTTCATCACCGTATGCTTCGGTGTCGGCCATGATTTCTTTTTTAACAAGCGTCTTCATTCGACGTTCGCTAGACAAGGTTTTTTCTAAATAATCACGTTCTTTGGCTAGCTCATCTTGCTCGCCACGAATGCGCATTTCTTCTAGCTTGGCTAAATGGCGCAGTTTTAAATCTAAAATGGCTTCAGCTTGAATATCCGATAAACCAAAGCGCTTTATCAATTCTTTCTTTGGCTCTTCTTCATGACGAATGATTTCAATGACTTCGTCGATATTTAAAAATGCCACCAACAAACCATCAAGGATATGTAAGCGTGCCATCACTTTTTCTAAGCGATGCTCTAGTCGACGACGAACCGTATTGGTTCTGTATACCAACCACTCGCTAATAATGGTGCCCAAGTTTTTCACTTTAGGTAAACCATCAATACCGATCATGTTCATATTGATGCGGTAGCTTTTTTCTAAATCAGTGGTGGCAAACAAGTGATTCATTAATTGTTTGATGTCGACTCGATTTGATTTAGGCACAACCACTAATCGAGTAGGATTTTCATGATCAGATTCATCACGTAAATCTGCCACCATAGGCAGCTTTTTCTTATTCATCTGATCAGCGATTTGCTCAAGCACCTTGTTACCTGAGCACTGATGAGGCAATGCAGTAATCACGACATCGCCATCTTCCATTTCGTAAATGGCACGCATTTTCACGCTGCCTTTACCGGTTTCGTACATGCGCTGAATATCCGCTTTAGGCGTAATGATTTCAGCGTCGGTTGGAAAATCAGGACCTTGTACAAACTGCGTTAAATCTTGAGTGGTCGCCTTAGGGTTATCTAAAACATGGATACAAGCGTTTGCCACTTCGCGTAAGTTGTGTGGTGGCACATCGGTGGCCATACCTACCGCAATACCCGTTGTACCGTTTAATAGAATGTTAGGTAGGCGTGCAGGAAGCGTAACCGGCTCTTGCAAGCTGCCATCAAAGTTTGGTTGCCAATCAACAGTACCCTGACCAAGTTCGCCTAATAATACATCCGCGTATTTGGTTAATTTACTTTCGGTATAACGCATGGCGGCGAATGATTTAGGATCATCTGCGCTGCCCCAGTTACCTTGGCCATCTACTAACGGATAGCGATAAGAAAAGGGCTGGGCCATTAATACCATGGCTTCATAACACGCACTGTCACCATGGGGATGGAATTTACCCAGCACATCACCGACGGTACGCGCTGATTTTTTATATTTAGAACCGGCTTTTAAACCTAGCTCTGACATGGCGTAGGTAATACGTCGCTGCACTGGCTTTAAGCCATCGCCTATATGAGGCAATGCTCGGTCCATGATGACGTACATAGAATAGTTCAGGTACGCACTTTCGGTATAATCTTTTAAGGTCTGACGTTCTATGCCGTCTTCGCCGATTATTATTTCACTCATTCTTTTTATGTCTCCTAGCCAGTTTCGCTAGTCATTATATTTTTAATTTTTTGGTTAATTAGTTACTACAAGCAAGAGGCTTAGTTATTCCCCTAAACACCTATAGTTCGACCAAGTTTCCTTTTTCTTCTAACCAAGACTTTCTGTCAGCCGCACGCTTTTTAGAAAGCAGCATATCCATTATTTCATCTGTGCCGTCTTCAAAATCTAATGATAAACGCACCAAACGGCGAGTATCAGGGTCCATGGTTGTTTCACGAAGCTGAAGCGGGTTCATCTCACCCAGCCCTTTAAATCGTTGCACGCCAACTTTGCCACGTTTTTTCTCGGCCGCTATTCTATCTAGCACGCCAACTCGTTCGGCTTCGTCCAATGCGTAATACACATCTTTGCCCACATCGATTCTATAAAGTGGTGGCATGGCAACATAAACGTGGCCTTGCTCAACCATGGGTCTAAAGTGTTTTACAAATAGCGCACAAATTAGAGTCGCGATGTGTAACCCATCGCTATCCGCATCCGCTAGAATACAAACCTTGCCATAACGTAAGTTAGACATGTCGGTCTCGCCCGGATCAATCCCTAAGGCAATCGATATATTGTGTATCTCTTCGCTTGCCAGTACTTCGCCTGAATCCACTTCCCAGCTGTTTAAGATCTTTCCGCGCAACGGCATGATGGCTTGAAATTCTCGGCTTCGGGCTTGTTTTGCAGAACCGCCAGCTGAGTCCCCTTCCACTAAAAATATTTCGGAGTACGCAGGGTCATTTGTCGAGCAATCCGCCAGCTTACCGGGAAGTGCTGGACCTGATGTTACTTTTTTACGTACCACTTTTTTAGCACTGCGCATTCTACGCTGCGCATTACTGATTACCATTTCAGCTAAAGCATCACCCATGGCCGAGTGTTCGTTAAGCCATAAACTAAAGCTATCTTTTACAACGCCTGATACAAATGCTGCGGCTTCACGACTGGATAGACGTTCTTTTGTTTGCCCACTAAATTGTGGGTCAGCCATTTTTACACTTAAAACAAAGGCTACTTTATCCCACACATCATCAGGCGTTAGCTTAACACCGCGTGGTAATAAGTTTCTGAATTCACAAAATTCACGCAAGGCTTCTAATAAACCTGTGCGCAAACCGTTAACGTGTGTGCCGCCTTGTGCGGTAGGAATCAAGTTAACGTAGCTTTCCATTAACTGGTCGCCACCTTCTGGCATCCATTGCACAGCCCAATCAACCGCTTCTTTTTCGCCTGTCATTGAACCTTCGAATGGTTCCGGCGGCATGACTTCATAGCCTTTTGTCGAATCGGTTAAATAATCAACCAAGCCATCTTCATAAAACCATTCAGCGCTATCGGCTGCATTACCATGATTAACAAATTCAATTTTTAAACCTGGGCATAAAATCGCTTTTGCGCGAAGTACATGCTTAAGACGGGTAACCGAAAATTTAAAGCTATCAAAATATTTTGGATCCGGTAAAAATCGAACCGTGGTGCCCGTATCTTTTTTACGTTTTGTTTCGCCCACTTTTTCAAGTTCGATGGCCTTGTGCCCATCTTTAAACGCAATTCTAAAAATTTCTCCGCCACGGCGAATGGTAACTTCTAACGCCTGGGATAATGCGTTTACAACGGATACACCTACACCGTGCAAACCACCGGAAAACTGGTAGTTGTCATTGTTAAACTTACCGCCAGAGTGAAGCTTGGTAAGAATAAGCTCGACACCACTTACGCCGTGCTCAGGGTGAATGTCGGTAGGCATGCCTCGACCATCATCCGTAACCGCGATTGATTGATCGGCAAATAATTCAACTTTGATGTGGCTACAGTGTCCACCAAGGGCCTCATCCACCGAGTTATCAATAACTTCTTGAGCAAGGTGATTAGGACGATTGGTTTCGGTGTACATGCCCGGACGTTTACGTACCGGATCCAGACCACTCAGTACCTCAATGGATTGGGCAGTATAGTTACTCATACTTATAGATAGCTCTTGTTCTAATTATTGTCAGACTAACCCTGTTAATAAGGGGCCAGTGCAAAATTTATAATACTAGGTAAGCGTTTAGGGAAATCGTTATAGCTATGATCTCCCCCATGCTCGATAAAACACGGGCCATTACGATATTTATCAATCGCCAATGTGGAATCCAATGTTTCATCCTTCATTTTTACTAACAACAAATGATGCTCCGGGCGTTTAACCGGAACATCAATTGCCTTTAATTCGTCTATATAATCTTCTGTCACAATGAACTTTTCGCCATTGTACAGGTTTTCATTTTCGCCTAAATAATCTTTAAGTAACTCATAAGGTCTGATCGCAGGGTTAATTAACGCGGCGCGACCGCCAAAATGCTCCACTAGATAGCTAGCAAAGTATCCGCCTAACGAACTGCCAATAATAATGACATTATCGATGCCCACTTCATCAATCAATTGTTCGTACAAAAATTGAGCTTCATCAATGGCCACACTTGGTTCTGCCGATAATTGAGGCACATGCACGTTCTGAGCACAGTCATCTTTAGCAAAGTAAGCAATGGTTTGTTGAGCTTTAACCGATGCAGGGCCGCTTCTAAAGCCGTGTAAATACAAGCAACGCAGCTGCTTTGGGATCATGTACACCTACATTTTCATTATTTTGGGGGATTACTGGTGCTGCAATAGCATACTAGCAGCTATATAAGGACTGCAAGTGGAGAGCTGCCAAGTTTTGACTAGACTCATAACTAATCCCCTTTTTTGAGCTCTGTAATGAAAACTCGCACTCTCAGTTTTCTAATATCCGTATTTTTCGCTAGTTACCTTATGTTGCTTGGCACTTATTCAATGGCCCAAAACATAGTGATTGGCGGTTACGACTACCCTCCTTTTATGAATGCCCAAAGCAAACAGGGCATTTACCACGAAGTTATGAGCGCGATTAACCAAGAAACCAAGCTGTCTTTTCAATGGAAATATTACCCTTATGCACGCCTTAATAAGCTGTTCGAACAAGGACTTGTACACATAGAAGTTGGAGCAGCAGAAGAATGGACCTCAGCCTCAGCTGAACCCGGTATTTATACAGACAACTTTTACTCCGTAGATGACATCGCCTTATTTAGACCAAGAGAAGCATTTTCAATCAAAAAACATGACGATATTACAGGTAAAACCATTGGTGTTGTGCGTGGATATGGCTTTAAAGACTTTGACGATATGTTTATAACGGAAAGGGCCACTCGTTTTGATGCCAAGGACGAAAAACAACTACTGCATATGTTATACAACGGTCGACTAGACGCCATATTCATTAACAAGAACGTATTTCTATACCACCAGATGAATCAACCTATCTACCAAAAATTAACACAGGGGGACGTGATAGGCTCTTACAAAGTGGGCATTCGAGTACACCCTTCTTACAAGCACATTATCCCAGCTTTAAACCAAGCCATTAAAAACCTGAAGCGTAATAATACAATCCAAAGAATGGCCGAAAGCTTTAAACCTTGAAAGTAGTCGCTATATTCAAGGCAAAAAAAACCCGCCTAACTAGGCGGGTTACAAGCGAACCACTGTGCATCCATGCTGGGTTCTAGGGACAAACAATAATAGGGTGCTAAATAAAACCTCGAATCAGTTTTGTAACCAGTTACTTACTTCGTCAATGTCTGCGAAAGAAAGTTCCCCAACGGCTTGGCGGAATTTCAAAACATTAATCACATAATCATATCGAGCGTCTGCATAGTTATACTGTGCACCAAACACTGAGCGCTGAGCGGTTAATACTTCAACAATGTTACGTGTTCCCACTTCATAGCCTGTTTGAGTGGCTTCCATAGCGCTTTTAGCCGATGTCATAGCTTGCTTGCGGGCATTTACTCGTGCCACGTCAGCTTCTAATGTTCTATATAGATTACGTACTGTTAGGCTAGCACCGCGACGGGCCGCTTCAAAACCTTGCTCGGCTGCTTGGCGATTATAATAATCTTGCTTTTGAGCAGCCCAAGTAGCGCCACCCTCAAACAACGGCATAGATAGATTCACACCAATATACGTACTTTTAATTTCTCCAAGCTCATCACCAGTCGTACTGCTTACATTCGCTTCATCATCAGTACTATTATAACGAGCCACTAAGCTTACTGTTGGTAGATGCCCTGATATAGCTGACGAGTGCTTACGCTGAGCGCTGATTTGATTTTTATCTGAAATCAAAACGTCTAGGTTTTGACCTAATGCCTTTTGCTCCCAATGTGTACGATCAGCTGGCATAGGGCCAACCAATGGGATGGTTTCTTTCAAGGGTTGAATGCGGTCGTAACGCTCTCCCGTTAAAACGGCTAAAGATTCATAAGCAATATCCAGCATGGTTTCAGCTGTGATCAAATCAACAGTGGCACTGTCATACTGAGCTTGTGCTTCATGCACATCTGTTATGGCGATCAAACCCACCTTAAAACGTTGCTGGGTCTGCTCAAGTTGGCGCTTAACAGCGGCTTCAGTGGCTTTAGCGGATGCTAATCCCGAGCTTGCACGTAATACATTGAAATATGCTTCACTTACGCGTACTACCAAGTTCTGTTCAGCTTTACGTGCTTGTAACTCAGCCGCATCTGACGCAGCACTGGCTGCGGCATAGCTAAACCACGCTTGCGGAGCAATTAATGTTTGGGTTAATTGAATTCCATAAGAAATGCCTTTTGTTTCAATCTCAGGATTATCCCCTATTTCTTTTTTAGTGGTGCCTGAATCAGCAGTTAAAATAATCGTAGGCATGACAGCTGCGCCCGCCAAACCTTGAGCTTGAGCTTGAGCATTAGCCGACGCTAATTCAGCGGCTAATTGAGGGTCATTGGCTAACGCTTGTTGATAAACACTTTTTAGATCGGTGGCTTGTGATGTCGCTATAAAGCCGAATGCCATCATGGCAATCAGTAAATTTTTCATGGTCGCTTCCCATTAGAAGAGATAAGGTGCGGGGATTCTAAACACTTAAGGCGCATTTTGGAACAACACATTAGAAAGCCCTAATACAACATATTGTTTCGCTAATGCAACAAACACTTCTTTACAGTCCGAATTGGTACTTTTTTATGACTCAACTTACAGCCAGCCTACAAAAAAAACATGTAAAAATCATAAGCGACGAGGCCTGTTTTCAAGGTTTTTTCCGCATGACCAAGCTGGTTTTTAGCCACCAGCTATATCAAGGAGGCTGGAGCCCTGAGCTTACCCGTGAGCGTTTTGACCGCGGCCCAGCTGTGGGCGTATTACTTTACGACGTTAAAAAAGACTGCGTGGTTTTAGTGGAACAATTCAGAGTAGGCGCACTTGATGAACCTTCACCTTGGATTTTCGAAGTGGTCGCGGGCATGATCGAACCTGGGGAAGCACCAGAAGAAGTGGCCAAACGTGAAACCTTAGAAGAAACAGGTGCTACCATTCATGAACTGACTCATATTTGTGATTACTTGGTCAGCCCGGGTGGTACAGATGAAAAGTTTCATATGTACATGGCAAAAGTCGACAGCGAAACCATTGAAGGTGTACACGGATTGCCAGAAGAAGGCGAAGACATAAAGGTCCATACAATAAGCTTCGATACCGCTTTAGAAGCCGTAAAGAGTGGCACCATCAATAACGCTGCAACCGTAATTGCACTTCAATGGCTGGCAATTCAAAAACTTAAGGGCCTGATATAACCCCCCCCCCCATATGGTGTTAATGTGGGTATACTGAAAATATGGATAGGCTGAATAAAAAACATTACGTACCTGATCTCACCTCAATATCGTCTATTTGTGAGGCCAATTACGCACGCCTGCTAAAACTGCTGCCAAATATGAAAGACGGCATAGGTCGAGAGTTCTCATTATCCGGTGGGCCTAATCACAACACCTGCATTCGCTTCAGTATTGAAGAAAGCTTTAAATACACCCTGACCATTTTGGTTGAGCAAACCAGTGAGCTAAATAATTTTTTAAAACCACCTAAAATGGAAGTACGTTTATACCAAGACGTGCGCATGGCTGAAGTTATTAGCTTTGCAAACAACCATAGGTTCAATGGGGTTTATACCTACCCAAACCCTCAAATGCGCCAACCTGACGAGAAACATCAGATAAATGTCTTCTTTTCAGACTGGTTATGCCACTGTTTAGAGCATGGTGAGGCCAATATTGAACTTAATTTTCACCCCAAGCGTTTAAAATGTGACTCCCGCACTGGAAGTGACTAAACTGAAAGCTATATAGTTCAAACTGTGGAAACAAGGGGTTTGTGCCGTTAATGGGCAATCACTTCGTTTAGGGAAGAGTTCAGAATAAGTTCGACGATGCAAAAGTTTATACAAATTACAGACTGTCATCTGTTTAGCACAGAGCCCGGAAAGCTTTTAGGCATGGATACGCAATCCAGCCTTAATGCCGTGCTTGATCGCCTACACAGTGAACAAGACCAATATGATTTCTTCCTGTGCACTGGCGACTTAAGCCAGGATGCCACCGTTGAATCTTATCAGTATCTAAAAGATCTCATTGGCAAAGACGGCAAAGACCAATACTGGATTCCAGGTAATCACGACCACCGTGAAACCATGCTTAAAGTGGTTAGCGCAGATAATGAAATGTTACCCGTTGTTAAAAAAGGCCCTTGGCAAATTATCTTATTGGATAGCCAGGTACCCGGCGCCGTAGGTGGTAACTTTGCAGAGAGCCAATTAACGCTTCTTAAAAATGCCCTAGAAGCAGATAAAACCAGTCATACATTAATCACCATGCATCACCACCCACGCCCTATGGGATGCAAATGGCTCGATACTCAACAGATTAGAAACAGCCAAGCCTTTTTAGATTTAATTGCTCAATATGACAATGTACGAGTGGTTCTATGGGGTCATGTGCACCAAGACAGCGATACAAACATTGATGGTGTGCGATTCATATCCACCCCTTCCACTTGCATTCAATTCACCCCAGATTCAGATGACTTTGATGTGGATAAAGAAGGCCCAGGTTATCGCTGGATGGAACTGCATGACGATGGCAAGATTGAAACAGCAGTAAGCCGTGTGAATGACGTGGATTTTAAAATTGATTACAACACAACTGGGTATTAACCCACCTTTAAATAAATCTTCGCCTCGCTATACACAACCCTTTCTTGATCATTCATATTCTATCGCGCACAAAGTGCACTCGTACGAGACCAGTTTCTGGCTGATACACGTTGCAGATTCTTTAACGGATAGAGCGCTAGTACGAGGGTGCCCTGCGCCCGATACACCACTTAAAATCAAATAAGTACTAGACGTTTTTTATTTGTGCGCTGATCAGTTCAAACACTTTTTGCTTAGCACCACGATTGGCATCCATTACAGACTTAGCCGCTAAGCCTTTTTCTTTAACAAGGCTAGAATCGCTTAACCAAGTATCTAATTCAGCTGCCAAAGCCTTTTCTGAAACGGTTTTCAAACCACCCGCATTTTCCAACTGCTCGCAAATTAATGCAAAATTAAATTGGCTTGGGCCTATTAATACAGGCACTTCTAATGCAGCTGGCTCCAGTGGATTATGAGCACCGTTCTCAACAAAACTGCCACCCATAATACAAACATGACTGGCGGCTATAAACTGCATGAGCTCACCCATGGTATCCACCAACACCACTTGATTGCTGGGCTCAATGGTATCAGCACTGCGACGACCCAGCTTATAGCCTCTTTGCTCAATCAGCTTTGCCACTTGATCAAAACGCTCAGGATGACGCGGCACAATAACCATTATTGTATCGGGGTGATGCTTCAACACAGACTTAAAAGCATCCAGTGCGATTTCATCTTCACCTAAATGCGTGCTCGCCACTATTACAACATTACGATTCGCGCCCCACACCTGGCGCCATTTTTTACCTTGCTCAATCAAAGCATCATCAATGCTTAAATCAAATTTAATGCTGCCGGTAACGGCCATATTATCCACAGGCATGCCCAAGTTTAAAAATCGGTTGCCATCGGTACTGTTTTGCACCGCCAAACAATCCAGTTTTTCTAACATGGTTTTGGTTAATCCTGCCACCTTGCCATAGCCTTTGGCGCTGCGTTCACTTAAGCGAGCATTGATAACCATGACCCTAGCACCGGACTTTTTAGTGCAATGAATCAGGTTAGGCCACAACTCAGTTTCTAGAATGACTAATAAGCTAGGGGCCAGCTTACGAATAAAGCCATTTAATAACCAAGGCAAGTCATAAGGCAGATACACATGAAATACTCGGCCTTGTTTAATTTCGGCGGCAAAGCGCTTTTGAACCTGTTCACTGCCCGTGGGGGTTGTGGTAGTAACCGTCATTAACTTATCAGGATTAGCTTGCAGTACCTGATCGATTAAAGGGGCTGCAGCTATGAATTCACCCATGCTAACGGTGTGAAACCAAATACCGTTTTTAGGATTGGCTGCCGAAAGACTATCACCTTGAAAAATAGGCGCTTTAAATAGGCCAAAGCGCTGCCACCAACGCTGGCCATAAGCAGGAGCCTTGCGTGCGCGCATAATCAAACGCACCACAATAAAGGGCATTAATAAGGTGAAAATAAGTGAGTAAATCAAACGAGCCATGATGAGAAAATATTCGGTTCTTAAATGTCACTTAATTCTACATTGAGTACCCTGTATTTGATACACAGGGTCTTATGCGTAATGGCTAAGGTCGTGTTAATATTGGCGCAAATTAAATCTGGTGTGGTTTTAAAGTTCATGACATTGCGTATTCCAAATTTTGATCAAGCTCGTGTATTAGTTGTTGGCGATGTCATGCTAGACCGCTACTGGACTGGCCCTACGTCTCGCATCAGCCCAGAAGCCCCCGTTCCAGTGGTCAAAGTAAACGATATTGAAGATCGCGCAGGCGGTGCAGGCAACGTCGCACTAAACATTGCAAGCCTAACAGCTAACGCCAGCTTGCTTGGTTTGGTAGGGACAGATAACAATGCCCGCGTATTAGAAGAGACCCTGGCCCATAAGCACATCAAAACTCAATTTACAGCCATCGACACCCACCCAACCATTACCAAGTTACGAGTATTAAGCCGTAACCAGCAATTAATTCGCTTGGACTTTGAAGACCCGTTTGACGAAGTTGATAACACGCAAATGCTTGAGAACTTCAAACAACAAGTAAATGACTGTGACGTTGTAGTATTAAGTGATTACGGCAAGGGTGCGCTAATCAATATTGAAGACTTTATTCAAGTGGGCCGTGATGCAGGCAAGCCAGTATTAATCGACCCTAAAGGCATTGAATTTGAACGCTACCGTGGTGCCACACTGATCACTCCGAATCTCAGCGAATTTGAAGGGGTTGTTGGTCACTGTAAAGACGAAGCTGATCTAGTTGAAAAGGGTTTTGCCTTACTAGAAAGCGCAGGTCTTGAATCTTTATTGGTTACCCGCAGTGAAAAAGGCATGACCTTGTTTCAAAAAGGCGAACAACCCGTTCACCTCGCTGCTACCGCGCGTGAAGTGTATGACGTAACCGGCGCAGGCGACACAGTGATCAGCGTACTGGCTGCAGCCGTTGCTGCTGGCGCATCATTACCCGAAGCCACTGCACTGGCCAACACTGCCGCAGCTTTGGTTGTGGCCAAGCTGGGTACCGCTACGGTTAGCCTTGCCGAATTACGTCGTGAAGCCAAAGCCGATGAAATAGCACACGGTGGCATCATGAATGAACAACAGTTATTCAACACCGTTAAAAATGCACAGTCCGCTGGTGAAACCATTGTTATGACTAATGGCTGCTTTGACATCTTGCACCCTGGTCATGTTAGCTACTTAAAAAATGCAAAGAAGTTAGGTGATCGTTTAATTGTAGCGGTTAACACTGATTCATCTGTTAAACGCTTAAAAGGCGAAGGCCGACCGATTAACCCTACCGATCACCGCATGGATGTGATCGCAGGATTAGAAAGTGTTGACTGGGTTGTGCCGTTTGAAGAAGACACGCCGCAGCGTTTGATTGCTCACATATTGCCAAATATATTGGTAAAAGGTGGCGACTATAAAATTGAAGACATTGCAGGTGGCGCCGAAGTGATCGCCAGTGGTGGTGAAGTTCAGGTTCTTAATTTTGAAGATGGTTGTTCAACTACCAACATTATTAACTCAATCAAAAAAAGCCAGCTATAGCTGACTATTACAACTTTCATTACGCGGCCCTATTAAGACCCTTAGGTTTATCTGCATTGTTATTCACATTATCAATGCACACCAAGGAAAGGCGCTTAATGATTGAATACAATGCAAGATCAAGAGTGTCCATCGTGAGCGAAGATTCAAGCAACAATAATAAAATTAAAAATGTCGACGATCATAAAGTCGAAGATGTTCAATTATTAAAATTTGAATACCTTAAGCCAAAATACTGGGGCGTTTGGGCATTCATGGGCTTTTTGTTTATCAGCCAATTATTCCCTTTTAAAATTCAATGGCAAATCAGCCGCGGCCTAGCTTGGTTAACCATGAACCTAGCAAAAAGCCGACTGCACACGGCCAAAGTCAATGTCGACATTTGCTTCCCTGAATTAAAGCCAGAAGAAAAAACTGCATTGGTTAAAGAAATCTTTCATGAAAACATGCAAGGCTATCTAGACAGCGCGACCTCTTGGTTTGGCAACTACAAGCGCTTTAAATCAACGCTAGAAGTACGCGGAAAAGAACACATAGATAAAGTTCAACAAGGTGGACAAGGGGTTGTATTAGCGGGAGCCCATTTTAGTATTTTAGACTTAGCTGGAGCGCTTACCAGTCTAGTAATGGAAATGAACGTAACCTACCGCCCGCTAGATAATAAATTAATGAACGCTATCATGATGCGTGGACGCTATCGCTTTGTGACGCATGCGTATCATAAAAAAGATGTGAAAGGTTTTATCAACTGTTTAAAACGCGGTGAAGCTCTTTGGTATGCACCGGATCAAGATTACGGTCGTAAGCACGCTGTGTTTGCGCCCTTATTTGGGCGTCAGGCTTCGACCATTTCTGGCCTCACCTTTTTAAGTAAAAGTGGTAACGCACGCATTGTGCCTTACAGCTATCACCGCAAACAAGATTCCCATGAGTACATATTAGAATTTTATGAAGCCTTGCCAGACACCGGCAACGAAGAGCAAGATGCTGCGGCCTACAACATATGGTTAGAGAGTGCGATCCGTCGATATCCTGCTCAATATTTATGGCTGCATAAACGATTCAAAACTCAATTGAATCCGGATGATAAAAATCCGTACAAATAAATTTAACAAAATAATAATACATAGATGGGCTAATTAGATA
>ERZ1027231.150-NODE-150-length-35615-cov-252.553740_pt1 | contig 35615 bp, 29 predicted proteins | sample MGYA00520866_ERZ1027231 | MGnify/ENA primary metagenome ERZ1027231 (study PRJEB33311, sample SAMEA4378411) | marine metagenome | biome: Marine biome; feature: Fjord; material: Water | collected 2014-07-20T08:00:00Z/2014-07-... | depth 75 m ...
TGTAGGTTAACTAAAAAACCTATTGGGCTGTACAGAATTACTTGACCACTTCAGATAGGAGTTTCAGGTTCGTCTATTAGGCGCTGGGCAGCTTCTTGAATTCTTAGCTGATTAATATAGTCATTAAAATTACGGTAGCCGAGTGTCTGATTAATTAAAGCTCTGGTTTTGTATTCAGGGAGATCCAACTTTTGAGCAAGGATTTTTATGGTGAGGTGCTCTGTTCGATAAAACCCTGTATCCATAATCGAACTCAGTCTCAATTGGCATTCATCTTCGATGATTTCTAGAACAGGCGTTTCCACATCGACGACGTCGATATTACTCAATGCTTCAGTGGCGCCGAACAGTGCGCCTTTTTTACCTTCAATAAGAAAATAAGAACAAATAACGATAGCCGTATAAATGGCCACGTATGATATTTTCAAATCAAATAAATCAGTATTCATGGGAACAACGACAAGTAAAATTGTGGTCCCAACACTGATCAATAAAGCTTTACGAAGTTTGCGGCTGGATTCTACTAAATCATCTTCTAAGTGAGACACTACCGTCCATAGTCCTAGCCCTATGATTATATATTCTAAATAGGTTCCTAGTGTCCAGCTGAAAAAATGCATTAAATCATTCGAGTTATACGCAACCCCTGTAACTTTACCAATAGCAGGTGCAACAAAGGTATACAGTGCCAATAGTCCAGGTACAGAGATAATTTTTGGACGATATGAGAAGGCTAGTTGGCATAGTAACCAGAACAGAGCTGGCACCATTGTGGAAATTGAGCTAGATATATCATTCCAAGGAGATGGCACAATATCTTGGATTAAGAAGAAAGCCCCTGAGGCCATAAGAGCAACAAATACTTTGCCGACTTTCAAATAGCCAAAATCCCGGGCTACGATCACGATTAATAAACAAACAGCGCCAAGCGCAAAACCAGAAAGAAACTGCAAAAGGTGAACCAAAATTATTATTGTTTACACATACTAATCTAAGGCCAGAGCTATCTCAACAGTGCTAAGCTATTCTTATACTGGTTTAGTATAAGACGATCAAAGACAACATGTCCTTACAGAATTTAACTGTTTAATTTCCAGTTTCGTCTATTTTTAGAAGGTCATAGATCAGTGAAGGTATGTATTTTGATCAAATCTCTCGCACTCATTTTTACCCTTTGTATTGCGCTTTCAGGCTGCGGGGGGGGGAGTGACAGCACGATTACAGTGGTTGTAACCCCTTTACCTGATGAGCAGGCATCAATTGAAATCACAGGCACACCTTCTGATTTTATAAATGAGGGCAGTCTATATAGCTTTGTTCCTACTGTTACTACGGCGGCCAATGGCACCATAGTGTTCAGTATCAATAATAAGCCCAGCTGGACGACATTTAATACAAGTAATGGCGCCTTAACCGGCACACCCAGTAATACTGATGTGGGAGTGCATTCGACTATTACTATTACGGCCACAGATGATCTGGCATCTTCCAGTATTGGACCATTCACGATTGCGGTAAGCGCCATTAGCTCTGGGTCTGGCATCGTCATTTCAGGTTCTCCAAATGGCTCAGTAAATGAAGAAAGTGCTTACAGTTTTACCCCGTCAATCACCACACCTGCCGTCGGCACTGTTGTATACAGCATCAGTAATAAACCCAGTTGGGCGATATTTAACACCAGTAATGGCGCCTTAACCGGTATCCCTGATGATGCAAATATTGGTACAGATTCAAACATCACGATTACTGCGACTGATGATATTGGCACGTCTGATATAGGGCCTTTTTCAATTACCGTAAATGCGGTGAATGATCCTCCTGTCTTGGCCGATCAAACAAAATCGGGTCTAACACTCAGCTCAAATGTGGCGTTTTCTGTTTCTGCGTCAGATGTGGATTCAGCAGCCAGCACCTATGTATACAACGTAGTGTCAGCCCCTACCCATGGCAGCATAGTGATCAGTGATCATGAAACCTCGGCTTTAGAATATCAGCCGTCGGCTGTTACAGGGATTAATGGCGATAGCTTTAGTCTAGAGTTGAGTGATGGCTCGGACACATCGGCAACCGTGACGATTACCCTAGCATTCAGTGATGCAACCGCACCGGCTTTAACCTTATCTCCCAGTAATAGTGCTGGTAATGTCGCGGTAGATAGCACATTTGTTATCTCATCTGATGACCCATTAGATACCACAACAATTACTTATAACAATTCAGCGGCAGCCTGTACGGGTACATTGCAAATATCAAAAGACAGCTTTACAAACTGTATCGGTATTACTTCGGCGGTGGCATCAAGCTTGAACCGTACGATCACCATAACAAGTGCAGCAGACATGGATAATGCCACTGAATACAAGATGAAAGTCACAACGGGTGTTGATAATTTATTAGGTGTGAGTGTTGCGGCGGATGTGACAAATACGTTTGATACTGTAGCAGGAGCCTCTTCAATTGTAATATCCGGTACGCCTAGCGCATCAATTAATGAAGAAGTTGCTTACAGTTTTACGCCAACCATAGACACTCCTGCAAATGGCACAGCCGTATTTAGCATTACGAATAAACCCAATTGGGCCGCGTTCAGTACCAGTGATGGTGCTTTAACCGGTATCCCTGATGATGCAAATATTGGTACAGATTCAAACATCACGATTACTGCGACTGATGATATTGGCACGTCTGATATAGGGCCTTTTTCAATTACCGTAAATGCGGTGAATGATCCTCCTGTCTTGGCCGATCAAACAAAATCGGGTCTAACACTCAGCTCAAATGTGGCGTTTTCTGTTTCTGCGTCAGATGTGGATTCAGCAGCCAGCACCTATGTATACAACGTAGTGTCAGCCCCTACCCATGGCAGCATAGTGATCAGTGATCATGAAACCTCGGCTTTAGAATATCAGCCGTCGGCTGTTACAGGGATTAATGGCGATAGCTTTAGTCTAGAGTTGAGTGATGGCTCGGACACATCGGCAACCGTGACGATTACCCTAGCATTCAGTGATGCAACCGCACCGGCTTTAACCTTATCTCCCAGTAATAGTGCTGGTAATGTCGCGGTAGATAGCACATTTGTTATCTCATCTGATGACCCATTAGATACCACAACAATTACTTATAACAATTCAGCTGCAGCCTGTACGGGGACATTACAAATATCAAAGGACAGCTTTACAAACTGTATAGGCATTACGTCGTCGGTGGCCTCGAACTTGAACCGCACTATCACTATAACGAGTAGTGTTGATATGGATAGCGCCACAGAATACAAGATGAAAGTCACCACAGGTGTTGATAACTTACTGGGTGTTAGTGTTGCTTCTGATGTGGCCAGCACATTTGATACAGCTTCTAGCAGCGGTCTATTAATCACAGAAATTAGTGAAACATACTATGTAAATACTCAAAGATGGTTTGAAATTTATAATGGTACGGCAAGCACTGTCGATATTTCAGATTACAATTTTCGGTCATTGGCATTTGATGGAAGTAATGTAATAACTGTGACCTTTTCACTTCCTAGTGTTAACTTAACTTCTGGTCAATACCTTGTCGTTAGGGCAAATACCACTGGTGATTCTTATACACCTACAAGTCGAATTGTTTATGTTGAAAGCTCAGGAACTTATCCTTATTGGGGAGCAAGTGGATTCATTGAGTTGTTGAAAGCAGGTGTTACAGAAGATTTTGTGACATTTGGCTCGGATACATCGCCCACGACAGCTTCAGCATGGAGCGGTACATTTGCAACGGCAGTTCCAAATGTACAGGATCAATATGGACACAGCATCGGTCGCGACGGGTCAAACTCGGATACTAATACAGCAGCAGATTGGTCGTCTTATGATTTTGCGACTATGGGTGGTACCAATGATGTCACGTGTACAACTGATGCAGACGCTGACGGTATTCCTGATTGCAGTGAAGTATCTGGCAGTACATTTGCCGGAATGCCTTTATATGAATGGGGAGCGCGAACGGGGCAAAAAGATATTTTTATTGAAGTGGATTATATGGATTCAACCAATGGTGGCGCTCAATCGGCTGATGAAGGGATTACACCAAGACAAGAGGCATTGCAGAATGTGGTTGATGCATTTTCAGCGCAAGGCATTGCAGTGCATTTTGATGTGGGAGACTTATATGACCAAAATAGCGGAACAGATCCAGTCGATTTTGATTTAGGCGGTGGTGAAGAGGTGCCGTTTGTTGATGCAATGACGTTCAGCACATCACCTAGTGTCTATGATTATAAATTAAATTATATGGACTATTCCCGAATGCAAATTTTTCATTATTTGATTTTTGTAAATACCCAATCAGGTGCATCGGGTTCATCAGGACTAGCTGAGTTAAATGGTAATGATTTGATTGTTTCGTTAGGTGAGTGGAGTTTAGATTCAACGATTGTTGCCAATGAAAATGAATTAATTAATTATCAAGCGAGCACCTTGATGCATGAACTTGGTCATAACCTAGGTTTAAAGCACGGGGGAGATGATGATACTAATGATAAGCCAAATTACTTTAGTATTATGAATTACACTTATCAGCTTTATGGGTTATCTGAAACTGGAAATAATGAAGGTGACCGATTTTATTTAGCATATTATTATAATGGTGGCTCTCCTGATGCGGATTGTTTTGTATGGCCATTGAATAAATCCTCTACGACTACTGATTTTATAATGGACTTTTCGCACGGTGACTCTGTCAGTATCAATTCAGCTTCAGTCAACGAAACATTAGGTTTAGGTCAAATTAGTTCAGATGGGGTGGACTATAATTGTGATGGTGATGTCACGGATACAGCGGCATCTATCACTGGTGGGAGTGGTACATATTCTGATTATGATGATTGGGGTAATTTAGATTTAGATTTCCAACGTAACTCTTCAGGTTTTAATAGCGGTGCTATGTTAGTGCGCAGCTCTGATACAAGCACTGAATTTGAACTAATGGCAGATAAAGTGGGTGATGATCGTTCTCCTATTGCTGAAGAATATGCTCCATCTGCTGATTTTTTCGAAAGATTAAGACACAATAAATTATAGTTGGAAAATTATACAGATATACCTAAATGGATGTATGTGAGAGATGAATATAAAGCACGCACTGCTGTTACCTATAATGACCTTTTTAATAAGTATCAGTGGCTGTCAGCTGCAAGCGACAGAAAGTGATTCAATGATAGTGGTGAATGCAGATTATATTAAAAAATTTGAATCAAGTGGCTATGTTCCAGATAAAAGCTTTCAAATACAAGGAAAAAATCACACTGGAGTAGTTAGGTCTTCTGTAATCGATGCACAGTGGAATTTGGGTGAAATAAGCTTGAAGTATTGGCCGCTAGAGGCTGGTTTTTGTGAGCAATGTGATATTACTTTAGATCGACATCGCAGACCTGACGGAGAGACTATCTGGTTAAAAGTCAAAAATGAGTGGGGGAAAACACTATATATAGTGAGCAGTTATCAGTCTAAATTTTATGCCCTTGGCTGGGGCTTTTATCATGATAGAGATAAGGTCAATATTATTGAAAAAAGTACAGGTAAGGAAACTAACGTTGTATTAAAAATGAAGGGTAGCCAAACTTTAAATTCAGATGAAAAATGTTCACTGATCTGGTCAAATATACATATGCTAAAGCAACCAGGAGCAGGCTTCTCTGATGATGTTACTAAGTTCCGGTCTCAATTCATTATTCAATGTGAAAATTAGTCATTAGTCATACGTTTTTTAGTTTTACTGCTCGCCACAGCCGTCAACGGATCCTCTGGCCATGGATGTTTAGCATACCTTCCACGACTTTCTTTCCTAACCTCTGGGTATGCTTCTTTCCAGAAGAACGCCAAATCATGGGTCATGGCCAAAGGTTTTTGCGCAGGACTTAATAAATGTAAATTAAGTGTGATCTTACCTTTGGCGATAGAGGGGGAAATAGGCATGCCAAAGAATTCTTGTAGCTTACCCTTTACAACTGGTGGGCTCTCTGAATAATCAATTGCGGCATCGCGGCCTGAAGGCAGTGCCAGCGAACTAGGAAAGTCATGTTTAAGTTCTTTTTGAAGCTTCCATTCAAGCCTAGATATAAGTGCATCACGATATGGAATGCTTTTAAGGTTGCCATCTTTAATAAACGGAACAAGCCAGTTATCAATATCCTTGATAAGATCGGACTCTTCAAAAGAAGGGTAGATATCTGGAAAGAGAGAGTGTGCAAGACTCAGTTTTTTCAATAACGTTAATGCATCGTCTTTTAATGGTAAGAAGGCAAGGCCCGATTTTTTTACTTCTTGAGCAATAAACGCAAGTCTTGCGCTTTCAGGTGCTTTGCTTATTTTTGAACTCAGTGTCAGAGCTTCAAGTTTCTCTTCTTTTATTTCCATTAATTGTGACTGCATTTCAAAGCGTGAACGCATGTGAATGTGGTCTTTGAAAAAATGAAAAATATCCGCCTTATCAATTTTGCTCGCTAAGCGAATATAGCTTTGTTTACTGGCTGAATTATTAAAAGCCGTTTGTGTGGATGTATGAGCCACCGCTAAATAGTCAGAATGAGAGAGGGCATCGTTGTGTAAAACTTGAACCCCTTGGCCACTGCGCAAGCGATAGCCATTGCCTCGCTTTTGAGCAATCCGATCAGGAAAAGCCAGCATGCATAAGATCCCGGCTTTATCGCTGTTAATCGTTAAGTCTGTTACGTGCAGCTTTTTGGCAAGCCTTTGAGTCAGTTTTAATATGCGCTTAGTTAAATTGTATTTAACTTCAGCCCTTTCATAACGTTTTGGCACGTTGGAAGGCGATGACATTTCCTTAAATAACTCTAAACGCAGTGTTAAGTCACTGTTGCTTTGATAGAAATAAAGTGGGTCGCCTTCCGTTAAAATAGCGGCCAATAAACACGCGCTATAAACCAATTTAGGGTCTTTGATGGACAGCAGCATATTCGCTAAGCGAGGATGCACAGAAAACTCACTGAGTTTTTTACCGTGCAAGTTGATGGTTTGTTTGGTGTTATTATCTAAATCCGTTGCGTTTAGTTGACCCAAAAGATTCAGGCTATTTTCATAACGCTTTTGTTCTGGTTTATCCAGAAGAATGTAGTCATCTAAATCAAAGCTGCCCCACGCACCTAATGATAATGAAAAAGGGGTTAAATCACTTAATTGAATGGCGCTTTGGCTAAAAGCAGATCGTGCTTGAAATGCTTCTTCACTTAATAACCGGTAGCAATGACCAGCTTGTGTTCGCCCTGCGCGACCCGCTCTTTGAACCATAGATGCCTGGCTGGCTTGTACGGTGATCAATTCATCCATGGCTGTCTGAGGGTTAAACCGTGCTTGACGTTCCATACAGCTGTCGATGACCACAGTAACACCGTCAATGGTTAAACTGGTTTTGGCAATATCGGTGGCTAAGATGATTTTACGTTGCTTACTGGGTTGGATGGCCCGCTGTTGCTCTTTGTTAGGGAGCTGTCCATGTAATGGCAAGATCAGTAGGTTATCTGAAAACGTCTCTTTCAAAATCGTTTCTGTTCTCGCTATTTCTCTCACACCGGGTAGAAACACTAAAATATCACCAGTATGATTTTTATAAGCTCGTTGAATTAGCTTCGCAACATTCTGCTCTAACGAAAGCTCAGCCTGTTTGATTAAATATTCATTTACAACAGGGTAGCTTTTACCTTCACTTTTAATTAATGCGGCACCTAAATTGTCGATCAATGCAGCGCAATCTAGAGTTGCACTCATGATGATCAATTTTAAATCTTCCCGTAAAAACTCCTGGCACTGAACGGACATGGCGAGACCTAAATCAGATGGAAGGCTGCGTTCATGAAACTCATCAAAGATGATGGTGCTGCATTCAGGTATTTCATTGTCGCTCAGTAGTTTTTGAGTTAGCACACCTTCAGTCATGACGACCAGTCGATTACCTTTACCTGTTTTTGAAAAATCACCTGTAATCAGACCAATACTCTCACCTAGGTTTTCATCCAGTGTACTGGCTAATCGCCTTGCCACCTGCTCGGCCGCCACGCGTCTTGGTTCCAATAACCAAATTACACCCTGAGGAGAGGTGTCAGCGCCTGAAAGGTCGGCATTCAATAGCGATAGTGGCAATAAAGTGGATTTTCCGGCACCGGGAGGGGCGACCACTAGAACCCTGTTTTGGGACTCTAATGTGCGTTGAAGTTCATCTAATACAGATTCGATAGGAAGTGATGTCATGGGGCGCATTATCCAACTTCGTCACTATTTAGCAATAGAGTGCGGTACGTAAGTCTTTGTCTATACTCAAAATAATTGAAGTTATAATAGAGTTGAGCTTATGAAGGACGTTTTACGCTATCTTCCCTTGAAAACTAAGTTGCTAGCAACCGTGGCGGTAGCATTTTTAGTGCTGGTGACTGTGTTAGTTTCTAGCCTGAAAACCAACTTAGATACAATGAAAGTCCGAATCGTGACTCAAACCCAAGAGGCCATGGAGGCTGAAGTACTGGGTCGCCTAAGCGGTGAGGCGGGAAAGCTGGGTAATCAAATAGGGGGGTATATTGATAGTGTGATGCGCATACCCATTACATTATCAAACACCTTATCAAAATCCATCGAAAGCAATCAGGCTATTTTATATCGAGAGCAAGTAAACGAACTTGTGCAAAATTCATTGGTTGCCAATGAAGACATCAGTTCTTTATATGCTCAGTTTGAACCCAATGGATTTGATGGTTTAGATGACGAAAATCTGGATTCAGAGTCTATTCATACTGTGCCAAATAGCGGCTCACTCGAAGTGTATTTTATTCGTAATGATAATAATCAAGTGGAGCAAGAGCGGGTCACCGATAGTACAGAAAAATGGAATTCAGAAATAGGTGAGTTCGGGGTTCGTGAAGCTGAATGGTATTTGTGCTCAAAGGATATGGGCCAGCCATGTGCTTTAGACCCATATCTTTACGAAATATCGGAAGGCTATTCTGAGTTGATGACCAGTCTAACCAGCCCAATTATGGTTGAAGGAAAATTTGTTGGTTTAGTGGGTATTGATGTGAACCTACCCATTTTTCAAAAATTAACCGAAGACTTAAGTAAGAAACTATACAAGGGTCAAAGCCGAATCACGCTTTTAAGTCAGAGGGGACTTATTGCCAGTGCCAGTCACTACAAAGAAAAGCTCACGCGACCTTTAAAAGAAGCCCGGCCAGATTTGGACGGTAAATTATTATCTTTGCATACCAGTAAAAATAAAACGTTATTAATGGATGGCGTTTATTACGTAGGCTATCCCATCAATATTGCAGCAGCGGATACAACCTGGTCGCTGCTTATTGAATTACCTGAAGAGGTTGTATTGGCGGGTGCCAATAAATTAGTGTCCACGATTGATGAAAGTCTGCTTTCCATTATTGCAACCGAATTAGTGGCAGCTGGCATTGTGACAGGCCTATTGTTATTTGCCTTGGTTATCTTTATTCGAACCATAGTGCGGCCCATTAAAGACCTTGATGATATGGTGCAAAACCTGGCAAGTAACGAAGGGGATTTAACCCGGACAGTGAGAATTGATACACACGCTGAATTGATATCGCTTAGTAAAGGCTTCAGTAGTTTCATTGAAAAACTTAGGGTTATGGTGAATCAATTAAAAGAAGTGGGTGACTCTGCCAAACAAACAGCCCTACAAGGAAAGGATATTAATGCTAAATCGCTTGCTGCGACGTTTGATCAGCAACGTGAAATAGACAGTGTTGTGACCGCCACAAATGAAATGTCAGCAACGGCTTCAGAAGTCTCTCAACTGGCAGTGCAAGTTGCTGATAACGTTAACTCGGCAAAAGATACGATTATAGCGTCGCAAAACTCTTTATCGGGCTCAGTGGGAACAGTACAAGCGCTTACGCAAGATATGCAATTAGCCAGTCAATCAATATCAGACGTTGAGTCTCATACTGAAGAGATCAATAAAATCATTGATGTTATCCGATCCATTGCTGAACAAACTAACTTACTGGCACTGAATGCCGCGATCGAAGCGGCAAGGGCGGGAGAGCAAGGCCGTGGTTTTGCTGTGGTGGCCGACGAGGTGCGCAGCTTGGCATCTAAAACGCAAATCAGCACAGAAGAAATTAACGGCATGATTCAAAATCTACAAGGGGGGGTTAAAAAAGCCGTTGAAGTGATTGAAAGTGGTGCAGGTAAAGCACAAAGCGCCATGAGTGAAACCCAGCTAAGTTATGACTCTCTTTCGAGTGTGGTGGGTAATATCGGTGATATTGCTAATCACATTACACAAGTGGCTACGGCTGCTGAAGAGCAAAGTGCCGTCAGTGAAGAAGTCAGTAAAAACTTAACCATTATTGGTGATGCGGCCACATCGTTAGCAGAGCTAGCGAAAGAAAGTGATGACTCCAGTGAGAATTTAGAGCAGCAAATGTTGTCTTTAGATCAGCAGTTGGCATCATTAAAAACCTAGTTTTTATCCTGTTGCTTTTAAACCCGATTAATCAGAGAATGATATTAAGTGAAAGGTAATAATTGAAGGTCGAATCATGGCGAACAAAAAAGTTGTATCGATTGCCGATGCCAGACGTGAAAAAGAGATTGAGCGAAAAGAAGCAAAGCTAGCCGATTTAGCTGAACGCTTTGAAAATGCCATGCCTTCAATATTACCGACTAAAACATCACCGGTTAAAGACTATTTAAAGTCTAAAAAAAACAAAAAGAATAAAAATAAGCGTTAAGCCAATTTCCTTAAGTTATTCAGGCTGCATGACTTGGGCAAGCAACTTTGGAGATTTATTCAAATAGGTTTGTAGTAAATCACTCAACTGACCATGTTCTTCTATATACGCCTTAATAATATTAGCGACACATTCAAATAAATTCATTCCATTGTTCCCTTTAATATAATCAACCCTTAAGCGTGCCGCTTGAGGTTTCAGAAGCTTTTTCTCTTGAGGGCTTCCAAAGCACATGAGAACCGAAAGTGCGATTTCAGCCTGATAATGATCTTCTGACAAGTGGAATAATGGGTAATTTGTCACGACATCGCCCTAAGTAATTAAGCGCTAATGATAGTGGTACTGAGACGTTTGTACTGTTACTTGTTGTTAAAAATTGTATTAAATTAATTATAAGGTTTTTTTGTTATATAAGGTGGGACGGAAATAGAGGATTTAAAGCCGGTGCCTATTAATACCGTGGACTGTGAACTTAAGGCTGATGTGTTTTAGCTGTAATGAAGTCGCCGAGGCACCTTAATTTAACAAGGTGCCTATTGAGAGCGGCTAGGAAATGATTGAAATGGCTACTTTGCAACCAAGAAAGCGCCACATTCTACATGGTGTGTATATGGGAACTGATCGAATAACGCAAAACGTTCAATGGTATGCGTTTCGCTTAATTGCTTAAGGTTTAGCTCAAGCGTATCAGGGTTACACGAAACATAGACAATACGCGGATACTTGCTGATCATTTTGCAGCTTTCATCATCTAGACCGGCTCGTGGAGGGTCAACCAGCACGGTGCCAAAATTAGCGTTTTCCAAGTCCATGTCTTTTAAGCGGCGCCTTAGGTGAGTGCCATTCATGTGCTCAGTGAACTCCTCGGCGCTGACACGAGCAAATTCAACATTAGTAATACCATTCATCTCTTTACCGGCATTAGCCGCGTATACCGACGTTTTACTGATCTCAGTGGCAAACACTCTGCGGAACTGATCAGCCATGGCTAATGAAAAGTTACCATTACCGCAATACAACTCTAAAAGGTCATGATCTTGGCTGTTCTGAGTGCAGGCTCTGGCCCAGCTCAGCATTTTTTCGCTGATCTTAGCGTTAGGCTGGGTAAAGCTGGCTTCGACCTGCTTATATTTAATCTTTTTGCCATCAACGGTCAGTTCTTCAACCACATATTCCTGATCAAGTAATATGCGCATTTTACGTGCGCGGCCAATAATGTGGATGCCCAGTTCATTTTTTAATGCTGTAGCGGCTTCAATCCATTCATCATCAAGCTGGCGGTGATATATAAGAGTAACCAGCATGTCACCGGACATGGTATTTAAGTATTCGATTTGGAATAAACGATTCTTTAGCAGTGGGTTGCTGTTCAAGGCTTCAGCCATTTTAGGAATCAGCGCATTGATGGCTTTAGTGGCAATGGGAAAGTCAGTGATTTCAATGGGGTTAGTTTTTGTACCAGGCTCAAACATGGCATGAAAGCATCGATCATCTTCGTGCCAAATACGAAATTCAGCCCGTTGGCGAAAGTTTAAAGGCTCACTTGCGTACACATCGATCGCAGGGATAGACAGAGGAGAAAATTGCTCTTCAATGCGCTGCTGTTTTTCAGCCAATAAGGCGTCATATTGATCAACCTGAACGTCATGCATTGAAATCTATCCTATAAATATATAAGGGGCGCGCATTATAGGGAATGGTGGCTAGCTAGGCAAAGGCTGTGACTGTCCAATCGATAGGAAGCACAAACTATCCAGGCTATTTAGTACATTTATACCTAGAATAATTGCTCGAGATTAAAACATCTGTTTGAATGCAGGCCAAATGCGACATTATTAAGGCGATTTTATGGATCAAGTTACACAATCGTTAATCAAATTATTGAATGTAGAGCTTCTACACCGTGGGCCTCAAACCTATTTATATCGAGGCCAGTGTGAAGACCTGGGTTTTAAAAACTTATTTGGTGGTCAGATATTAGGTCAATCGCTTAATGCAGTGATGCAGGCGGCACCAGAAGGCTTTTTACCGCATTCCATGCACGCTTATTTCCTTTTACCGGGTAAATCCAGTGGTCACGTTGACTACAAGGTTGAAATATTAAGGCAGGGGCGAAGTTTTGCTTCATTGCGTGTAGACGCCATTCAAGAAGGCAAAATAATACTGACGCAAAATACCAGTCTGCAAAAGCCCGAAAACGGCTTAGAGCATCAAGCCCCAATGCCTGACGCCAAAGGCCCCGATGGCTTGATGAGTCAGCTAGAAATCACTCGTAAATTCAAAGATATGATCCCTGAAGGGATTCGCGATAAATTTACCGAAGATAAACCATTAGAAACCCGACCAGTAGACCCGATTAATATTTTTCAGCCGGACAAGCGCAGCCCAGAAAAAGATGTTTGGTTTAAATCAGTAGGGGATTGGACCGATCAATCAGTGGCGCTGCAATATGCATTATTGGCTTACAGCTCTGACTTTCATTTGTTGGCCACAGCATTGAACCCACACGGTTTATCATTTGCCAGCAAAGGCATGCAGATGGCCAGTTTAGATCATGCAATCTGGTTTCACCATAAACCTCGCTTGGATGATTGGATGCTGTATAGCATGCATAGCCCGGCTTCTAGCGGTGGTAGAGGCTTAAATATTGGCCACATATATCATCACGACGGACAGTTGATGATGAGTGTTGCGCAAGAAGGCTTAATTCGTGTTCGCCCAGAGGTAAAATCATAATATGAATTTATACCTACGGTTAATTCGTATTTTGTTACGCCAGTTTTGGGCAAAAGGTTTAGACAATCCATTAAATCGTCGATTTATCTTTTTTCGAGTCTGGCCTCATGACTGCGACTTTAATCTGCATCTAACAAATTCTCGTTATTTGGCGTTCATGGATTTATGCCGAATGGATTTAATGATGGGTTTGGGCATGACCCGAAACATCATGAAAAACAAATGGAAGTTTGTGGTGAACGCCCAAGAAATCACTTATATCAAAGAAATGCCGCCGTTAAGTCGATTTAGAATCAGCAGTCAAATACTGGGGTGGGACGAAAAATATTTCTATGTAGAGCACCGCATTTCAACCAAGGGTAAGCTGCATGCCATTGCACATATTCGCATCGCGGCATTACAAGGAAATAAAGTCATCAGCATGGAAGAGGTATTCAATATCTGTGGTTTTACAGATATCGAAACAAAAGTGCCTGAGGCTGTGGATATTTGGAAGCAGCTGTTAGAGCATAAAAAATGGATTAACAGCGCTCAAAAATCTTGAGATCAAGCCCGCTGAAGAATAAGCGGGCAGAGATTCAACCATTAGTTTTGTAAAAATATATTCCGTTCAGCTTTTTTCTTAGCGCTTTCTTCTACTTCTTTATATTCATAATATTTTTCAGGGCTTTTTCGGGCCTCAAAAAATGCTTCAGTACTTTTAATTGATTGATCTGAATTTAAATGCGAATACACCCCTAGACCCACTAACAATGACGCAACACACAGCATGATCACCAGTGTTTTACGTTGTTTTTGTGCTTCTAAAGCCAACTTCTCGGATTGTGGTTTTTTTCCGCTGGTATTGTTGTCCATATGTCACTTCTATCGTCATTACATTAAAACCAAACAAGGTTTTACTGTAAGTTTGCTGTTCTCGGTTAAAATGAAAATACACAGCCGAACCAATTATCAAGACGACTGCAATAAGAAACTTGGCAACGGGAGGCATAATAACCCTATATTTTCAGATTAGCAGATAGAACTAGACTTGCTAAATCGGATAGAATGAATCGTTAAGTTTGGGGTGCAGTTAGAACGAGTCTGCAGACCAAGAATGTAAGGTAGGGGAGCATGGTTTATTCAACTTATTGAGCAGTAAACGCTCGACGAGAATCGTCAAAAAACTTTAAGCGTTGAGTTTAACGTTTGCTTGCTCGGTACAACTCGTAATGGCCGATAAGGGATTTATTGGAGACCCTTGGGGTAACCTATAAATAGCCTATTTATCAGCTTGGCCGTAATTCAATGAACGGCGCTACTTTTCAGGGCTCGTATCCATTATGCTCCCCTTGCTCACCGGCTCAATCATCAAGATGAACCAAAGGTTCCGATATGAAGGCCAATAGTGAGGGAATGATGCGATCCTGACTATAATTTAACCATAGTTAAGCTTACTGACATTATCAATCCTGCTAAGCTTATAAAAGATCAAAGTTGGATAGCGAAATTTGAAATACCTTTTAATTCTTTTAATGCTGTGTTTTTCCCATGTTGGGATGGCAAATGACTACTCATTACCGGGCATTAAGATATCCCCTTTATATTATTGGATTGAATCTGATGGTAGACAGCATTCTGTGGCCGAAGCCTTAGAAGATGCTGAGTGGGTGGAAGTTGAGGGTGAGTTTAACCTTGGTTACAACTATCAATCCTCTTGGTTTATGCAAGATATTCAAGCCTTCATCAAGGAAGACTGGATCTTCCAAGTACCGTATCCATTACTGGATAACTTGGACCTCTATTTATTTAAGGGAGATGAATTAATCCTTGAGGTGCAGACAGGTGATGCGGTGCCTTTCTCGCAAAAAGCACTGCGCGTGCATGACTTTATTTTAGGGCTATCAGTAAACGAACCGAGTAATTATCGGCTGGTGGGGCGAATCGAAACTCAGGGCACCTTGATGTTGCCCATCAAATGGCAAACAGAAAAAGATTACGCTGAAAACTTAGCGGTTAACCAGATGATTTACGGCATTTATTATGGCGTATTAATGATCATGGCCTTATATCACTTATTCATATATTTCGTGATTCGTGAGCGTGGTTATTTATTTTATGTGCTGAGTGTTAGTGCATTTATCCTGTTACAGCTTGCATTTGATGGTCGCGGTTTCTCGTGGATATGGCCTGAATACCCCATTCTGAATAAATACAGCTTTCCGTTTGCTTATGCGCTCTATCAGCTGGCCATTTTCACCTTCATTGTTGAATTTTTGAAACTCAAAGAAAGCAGCCCTAATTTATATCGATACTTTGTGGGCTTAAGGGTGTTGGTGTTGTGCCTAATGCCGTTAATTTTCATTCTGCCTTACAACAGTATTGTGCCAGTGGTGGTGATTGTGGGCGTGACAGGCTTTATATCAGGCTTACTCACCAGTGCCTACCTATGGATAAAAGGGTTTACCGCGGCACGGTATTTTACTTGTGCTTGGGCCTTATTCTTAGCCGGCATCATATTATTGAACTTTAGAGGGCTCGGCATTGGTGAAACCAATATATTAAGCCAGTACGGTTATGTATTCGGCTCAATCTTAGAGGTATTGTTTTTAGCGTTTTCTTTGGCGGATCGAATTAACTCGGTAAACCGAGAGAAAAGAAAGACAGAGCGCGCGCTGATCAAAAGCCAGAATGAGCATGTACTGGCGCTACAGCGTTACCAAGACCTATATGAAAGCTCTCCTATTGGTAATTTCCAAGCCGATAAACGGTATCAATTGATCAGTGTGAATGATGCCTGTGGACACTTGTTTGGCTTTGAAAATCCAGAAGACATGCTGGGTGAAGTGAAAGACATTAGAAGTTATCTAGAGTCTGACTTTAGTGATTTTCAAAACATAGTACGCGAAGCAAGAGACAAAGGTGCTGTTTACAATCAAGAGATTCATATCAAGGACCATAAAGACCGTGAACGTTGGTTAAGCATCAGTATGCGCTTTAACAATGACGAAGGTGTTGAGATTTTTGAAGGTTCGGTTCAAGAAGTCACGGAACGAAAAAACGCTGAAAAACTGCGCATAGAATTGGACCGTGAAAGAATGCATATCATGGAACAGTTTTCAATTGGTATAGCCAAAGAGATCAATACACCACTGGGCAGTAATGTGGCCACAACCGCATTCATTCGTGAAAGTTTGGATGATGTTTATCAGATTCAGCAAGACGGTACCGCTGAAATAAAAGATTACGAAGGGTTTGTGAAACTAGCCCATCAATCGCTAGGCCTGTTAGAGAGCAACCAAAAGCGTATTACCAAGGTAGTAAAACGATTCCGCGAAGTAAGTGCACAACACCTAGGGTTAAAAGAAAGCCATTTTGTTTTAGCCGATATCATTAATGAAGCGGTTGAGAATAAGCGCTGGAAAATGGCAGGCTGGCGGGTGCATATGATCTGCTCAACTGACATTCGATTGCACAGTTATTCGAAAGCCATTTCGGTCATCATTTCACAGTTAATTGAAAATGCATTGATCCACAGTCTTGCTGATAAAGATCAAGATCCTAAAATTTGGATCAGAGCAGAAAAAAATACAAATGAAGAATTAACCATTACTTTTAGTGATAATGGCCAAGGCATCAAAAAAGAAATGGCTAAAAATTTATGCCAACCATTTTTTACCACCAAGCGAGGCCCAGAAGGGCATATTGGACTGGGTTTATACATGGTGTATAACCTAGTAACCCGATCGCTTAATGGGCGTATATTATTCCCAATTACTGGCAGTGGGTTTTCTGTACAGTTTAAGATTCCACTTGATGTAACGGATCAGCACTAATCCTGTATTTTTATTATTTGAAGGCCTTAAATGGCCAAATCGCAAATTGACCCTTATTTCATTAAGGGTCACTATAGCGGTAATAATAAAAAGCTAGGTTTACGCTATGAGCATTCGTACAAATATCTCTTTAGTTTTTGTCGCATTAACAATGGTTTTACTTGCGGCATGCGACTCAGGCCCTTCTCAAGAACAAAAGATTAGCATGGCCCAATCACTGGTCCCTAATGACCCTGTGGTGGCTGAAATTTATCAGCGAACTTGTCGCAATTGTCATACGGTTGAAGCGACCGGAGCGCCACTGGTCGGTGATAAATCGACTTGGTCTGACCTAATTGCTCAGTCAAGCAAAGCACAGCTGGTAGAAAACGTGATTAACGGAAAAGGCGGCATGCCGCCATTTGGACTGTGTATGGAATGCGGGATGACTGAATTCTCAGCCTTGGTTGATTTTATGGCTCAGCAATAAGCTAATCTCACATACGCACATTTATAATTATAAAAATTACAGTAAGGAAATCACCATATGATTTCACGTCGTTCGTTACTTAATAATCTTATGACTGCCGCTGCGGGTTTAGTGGTGTCGCCTAACCTCGTCTTTGCCGCAGGGGATAAAAGCAATCGTATTCCTTGGAAAAACTGGTCGGGTTCTCAAGTTTGTTATCCTGAGTTCCGAAAGGCCCCAGCGACAATAGAAGAGCTACGGTCGCTGATTACAGCAGCAAAAGGAAAAATAAGACCTGTCGGCGCAGGGCACAGCTTTATGCCATTGGTCCCCACAGACGATACGATTGTATCCTTGTCACGTTTAAGTGGAGTGATCAGTCATGACTCTGACAAGAACCAAGCCACTATATGGGCGGGTACTCGTTTAGGTGACATTGGCGAACCGTTAGCACAAACGGGGCAGGCGCTATTGAATATGCCTGACATTGATGAGCAAACACTTGCCGGAGCATTAGGAACGGCAACACACGGCACAGGTCAAAATATAGGCTGCATGTCGAGCTTTGTAGAAGGGCTGGAATTAATCACGGCAAGTGGTGAAGTATTAGAATGCAGTCGCACAAAAAACAGCGATGTATTTAATGCCGCTCGCGTGAATCTTGGTGCATTAGGCGTCGTCACAAAAGTGACCATGCAAAATGCACCCAAGTATCGCTTAAAGCGTGAAACCACCTGGCTGCCCATCGAAGAAATTTTAGAACAATCAGAATTCTTGGCTAAAAATAATCGCAATTACGAATTTTATTATATTCCATTTACTGGAATGGGTTTTACTGACGTTCAAAATATTACTCAAGAACCAGCCTCTGAAACCGATAAAATTGATCAAAATGACGGTGCCGAAGATTTAAAACTCGCACGTGACATGTTGAGCTGGAGCCCTAAACTACGTGAGTTTGTTTTGGGCACTTATATGAAAACCATTTCTAAAGAAGTGACCGTTGCAAACTCTTGGCAGAATTATGCCAGTGAGCGTAATGTTCGGTTTAACGAAATGGAATACCATTTACCACGTGAAAACATGGTGAAGGCCTTTAAAGAAATCAGAGACGTGGTAGAAAAAAACTTCCCAGAAGTTTTCTTCCCATTTGAGGTTCGATACATTCAAGGGGATGATATTTGGTTAAGCCCATTTTATGGACGTGAAACCTGTTCTATCGCGGTACACCGATTTTTTAAAGAAGATCAAAAACCGTTATTTGCAGCGGTTGAACCGATCCTGAAAAAATACGAAGGGCGCCCACACTGGGGGAAAATTAATACCATGACAGCGAAACAATTTAAGCAGCATTACGCTAAATGGGATGACTTTGATCAGGTTAGAAGACAGCTAGACCCTAACGGTAAGTTCTTAAATCAATATTTAGAAACCCTATTCGTTTAAATCGAATAGAGTTTGAATATAACCGGTTAGCCCACTCGCTTAATAGCGATGTGGGTGGCGACGGGTCCAACTAACTCAAAGAAGATAGTTGAGCTAATAGCAATGGTGAGCAGTATTTTACCTTCTTCTCCAAATTGATGAGACGCCACCAAGGCCATACCTATTGCCACACCCGCTTGTGGTAATAGTGCGGGCCCTAGCCATGTTTTACTTGCCTGTGTTGATCCGCTTGCCATACCTCCTAGTTTTGCACCCAAGTATTTTCCTAAAATTCTAAGCGCAATAAACGCACCTCCAAATATTCCAGCATGTAATAATGAACTGAGTTCTAGAGAAGCCCCTGCCAGAATGAAAAATACCACCATAAATGGCGCTTCTACATCTTCGATTGCGTGAAACGGATACTCATGGTGTTTAGCTAAATTCGCGATGACAGCGCCCATGGTAATGGATGCAATTAAATATGAGAGATCAAACCACATAGATAACCCGCCACAAATAAATACGATTCCAATGGCCTCGGTTAAAATAGGTTGGCCTTCTTTTACTCGGCCAGTTAAATAAGCCGCGGGCAACCCTAGAATGCAACCCAAAATGATTGAGCCAAATATTTCAAACAGAGATGTGAGAATAATGGATTCTTGGCCTGCCATCTCGGCGTTTAATGGTGTTGTAGCAATGGCCATTCCTATGGCAAACAGCATCAATGCCCAAATATCATCCAATGCAACAATGGATAGTAATAACCGAGTAAATTTAGTATCCACCCCCAGTTCATTGATCACATCCATGATGGCAGCCGGAGCGGTAGCCGAGGCAATGCAGCCCAATAAAATAGCAATATGCAGTGACATACCTAACAACCACAAGCCACAGGCCACAATGAATGCTGTCAGAAGTGCGGCAAAAATTGAAATGAGCAATACTTCTTTTGCTGATTCGTTTAAAGATGCTTTGGTGAGTTTTCCCCCTAATAAAAAGCCAACCATTAAAAGTGTCATATCAGCAATCACTGAAAAGTGATCTGTAAATGAAGCCGGAATAAGGTTCGCGCCTACTTCGCCTGCCAGCGCTCCGAATATCAGTAGCAGCGTCACCCTAGGTAAAAACGTCTTCTTAGCCACGCTAGACGCTAATAAACCGAGTAACAATAAGGCGCCAATCGTGGTTAAAAACAATGCGGAATCATGCATAAATAATGGGCTCTGTTTTTCAAATAATAGAGTGACAGGTGATTAGTTTACTCAGTTTAATTATAAATAGAGTAAGCGTGTTGATACTAAACAATGTTAAGCAAGATAGATGCACTTACATTGAAGACGATTGAAAATAAGTAATTACCTGCCAACTTAATAGCGGCACATAAGAAGCCCTGCACAATTTTAAAAGAGGAAAAACATGGCCACCTTTTTGCAATATCCGCCCTAGTGTCAAATAAACCATCAGAAGTAGAAGTAAATCCATGGCAGCTGGCAAGTTATCATTACCCACAAGAGGTGGCCTTCAATTAGGCTTCAACCAAGTAAGAGCATTGGCGTCAGGCAACCTTGGTGTGCCGTTAATGCTGATGATCTTGCTGGGTATGATGACCCTGCCTGTTCCAACGATCTTATTGGATATCTTCTTCACCTTTAATATTGCCCTTTCTATCGTCGTGCTCATGGTGAGTATTTATGCGGCACGTCCCCTAGATTTTGCTATTTTCCCCAGTGTATTACTGGTGGCTACATTGCTGCGGCTTGCTCTAAATGTGGCATCCACACGAGTGGTCTTATTAGAAGGCCATGAAGGTGGCGCTTCTGCGGGTAAAGTAATCGAAGCCTTTGGTGAAGTATTAGTTGGCGGCAACTATGCAGTGGGTTTAGTGGTGTTCATGATTTTAATGATCATAAACTTTGTGGTGGTAACAAAAGGTGCTGGGCGAGTTTCAGAAGTAAGTGCGCGATTCACATTAGACGCCATGCCAGGCAAACAAATGGCCATCGATGCGGATTTAAACGCCGGTTTAATTGATGCTGACCAAGCCAAGACTCGTCGCTCAGACGTTGCCAACGAGGCCGATTTTTATGGCGCAATGGACGGTGCCAGCAAATTTGTAAAAGGGGATGCCATAGCGGGTTTGTTAATTTTGATCATTAACATTCTTGGCGGGCTGGCCATTGGTATGGCTCAGCACGACCTAGACTTCTCTCGGGCCACAGAAGTGTATGCATTGCTAACCATTGGTGATGGCCTTGTTGCACAAATACCGTCGTTATTATTATCAACTGCCACAGCGATTATTGTGACACGAAATAAAAGCAGCGAAGGCATGGGCGATCAGGTGTTCAGCCAGATGTTTGGTAACGCCAGGTCGCTATCAGTGGCCGGTGGTGTGTTGATGTTAATGGGCTTGATTCCAGGCATGCCCCATTTGGCATTTTTAAGCTTAGGTGCTGCAGGTGTGGGCGGTGCGTATTGGATTTATCGTAAAGGTGAAAAAGTTCAAGTAGTGGATGAAGGCATGGGTGGCTCGGCCAAGCAAGCCGCACAAAAAGCAGGAACCAATGCAGCAGGGGCGCCACAAGGGTCAGCAGCTGGCGGACAGCCCATGAAAGCCTTGCCTGAAATGGACACAAAAGAAGTGGATTGGGATGACGTTGAAGACGTCGACATCATTGGGTTAGAAGTGGGTTATCGATTAATTCCACTGGTTGATAAAAATCAAGGGGGGCAGTTGCTCAGCCGCATTAAAGGCATTCGCCGTAAGCTATCGCAAGATTTAGGCTTTTTAATTCCCAGTGTACATATTCGCGACAATCTAGATTTAATGCCTAACGCGTACAGAATCTTATTAATGGGTGTAGCGGTGGCCGAAGCCGAGATTGAACCCGATAAAGAAATGGCCATTAACCCCGGCCAGGTATTTGGACAAATAGAAGGCATTGAAACAAAAGACCCTGCATTCGGTTTAGATGCAATATGGGTCGACCCAAATAAAAAAGACCAAGCCCAAACCCTTGGCTACACAGTGGTGGATTCCAGTACCGTGGTGGCCACGCATCTGAATCAATTATTGCAAAAACATTCAGCCGAACTCATTGGTCATGAAGACGTGCAAAAAATGCTAGATCGTCTGGCTAAGGTCAGCCCAAAACTGGCAGAAGAACTGGTCCCCAACACCTTAAACCTAAGCCAGTTGCTTGGGGTGCTACAAAATTTATTAAGCGAAGGGGTTCCTGTTCGAGATATGCGCAGCATCGCCGAGGCATTGGCGAATACCACCACTGATAGTCAAGATACCGCCGCACTTACCGTACAAGTGCGTAAGGTTTTACGTCGCTTAATCGTACAAAGCATCTACGGAAACGCTGATGATCTCTCGGTTATCACCTTAGAACCCGCACTGGAACAGTTATTGCTCAAGACAGTACAGCAAAGTAAACAGCAAACTGGGTCTGCAGATAACATGATATTAGAACCGTCCATGACAGAGAAATTACAAAGCTCATTATTTGAAGCTTCTCGTAATCAAGAAATGGCGGGCCATCCAGCAGTGCTATTGGTCAGTGCTATTTTACGTCCGGTGCTTTCAAATTTTGTACGCTCAATGGCTGACAATCTACATGTGATCTCATATCAAGAAATGCCAGAGAATAAACAAATTACCATTGCTGCCACCATAGGAGCATAAGGGTAACTATGAACATGGAACGTTTTAATTTAATTGTATTAAAAACTGTATTTTCACCACCAACCAAAACCATTAATAGCCAGCAACTGGGAGCGCAAAAATGAAAGTTCGTCGATTTACTGCAACCAGTATGCAAAAAGCATTAAAAACCGTACGAGATGAAATGGGGGCCGATGCGGTCATTTTATCCAATCATCGGGTGACAGGTGGTGTTGAAATTATAGTGGCACAAAATTACGAGCCGATCAGTGCAAAAAAATCGGCGCCTATTTTTAATGCCGAAGAAGATGACAGTCATTTGCCTTCACCTACTTTCTCTTCAGAGCATAAAAAGTCCAAAGGTAAAAAGTCGGCTCATAAAAAACAGTCTAAAAAAGACGACAGTCCATGGCCTTTTTTAAGCGCATCAGAACGTACCGATGTTGAAGACCAGCTTAAATTACAGGATCAGTTAGAAGCATTAAAAATACAACGAGATCATAACGGTGTTACCGCAGATTTAGGGCAAGAGCCAGGTACAGCACCTCGACAGCAAGCACCGCTTCATCAGGCTGTGTCAGCACCGCAGGCAATCAATACGCCACCACAAGCAAGCTCAGAACCAATTACTCACCCTGCACATCATGCAGCCTTGCATCAAACAGTTGAAAGCCAATCTGAGTTACAAAAAGCATTGGACGAAATGAAGCACAATCGTCAGCCACACATGCCAATGAATAACGTGGCGGATATCAATACACAAGCCACGACTCCATTAACCGAACAAGATCTTCAGCCAAACAAACAAATTTTAGACGATGTTAGAAATGAACTGAACGATTTAAAAGAAATGTTAATGGCAAGCGCTGCTTCATCTACACAGGCACAGGATGAAATAAAGGCCAGTGTTAAAAAGGTACACAGGCCTGAAAGTTTTATTTGGAGAAAGTACAGCCCAAGCAATACGTTACAAGCCAAGTTATGGCGTCGATTTGAAAACATGGGTTTTGATGAATGGTTAAGTTATCAGCTAGTGAATCATTTAGATGATCAGGATAATGAAAAAGCATCCTGGCAGGCTTGCCTACAAGACTTGGCACAGCATATTGCTATCAGTCCAAGCGACCGCCTAAAACGAGGTGGAATATTCGCATTAGTTGGGCCAACAGGGGCTGGTAAAACAACCACCATAGCCAAGATGGCTGTTCGATATACATTAGAGCACGAAGGCGCAAAAGTGGGTCTGGTTACCATGGATAACTACCGTTTGGCCGCACACGATCAATTACGCACATTAGGCCAAATACTAGGTGTACCTATTCAGGTAGCTGACCAAGACCATACGTTGGCACAATGCATTGATGACCTTGGTGACTGCGATTTAATTTTAATTGATACAGCGGGATTAACCCCAGAGCACCCAATGTTGCAATATCAGCTAGATCAACTGGCGCTTCTTAAAAACAAAGTACACACCTTGCTGGCCATGCCTGCCACCAACAATAGTCGCGTATTACGCAAGATGTTCCATAACTATAAAGCAGCGGGTTTAGCCGGTTGTGTGGTCACCAAAATAGATGAAGCAAGCAGTTTAGGTGATGTTATCAGCGTATTGCTTGAAACCGGACTAGACTTATCGTACAGCACGGACGGCCAACGCATTCCAGATGATATTCAAATAGCCAATGCCAAAGGCTTGGTGAAGCAGGCTGTGAAGATCGCGCAGCAAGAACAACAACTGGCTAATGAAGCTGGAATTGCCCAGGGAGCATGGTAATGATCAACATGCTAGCAGAGCGACAATTGAATACTCAGGGAGAAAAACGACCAATGCATCCAGTACAAGTAATTGCCGTTACCGGCGGTAAAGGTGGCGTAGGTAAGAGTAATGTCTCTGTGAATATGAGCATTGCGTTAGCTGAAATGGGCCGCCGAGTGGTCTTATTAGATGCAGATTTAGGTCTTGCGAATATAGATGTGCTTTTGGGCATCAGTTCTAAAAACAACATCAGCAATGTACTAAGCGGCGAAGTGCCACTTAAAGATATTCTGGTGAATGGCCCGGGTGGTATTCGCATCATACCTGCGGCTTCAGGCACTCAAGCCATGGCGCAACTGGCTCCAGAAGAGCATGTGGGTTTAATTCGAGCTTTCAGCACCATAGCGGATCAAATGGATGTTCTAGTCGTGGATACAGCCGCGGGCATCAGTGACGGTGTGGTCACGTTTGTGAAAGCCGCTCAAGAAGTACTGCTGGTGGTAACAGATGAACCTACCAGTATCACCGATTGCTACGCGCTCATTAAACTACTTAATCGCGATCACGGATTGTTCCGTTTTCGTGTATTGGCCAATATGGTCAAAACACCACAAGATGGCCATAACTTATTTGCCAAACTCACTAAGGTTACGGATCGCTTTTTAGACATCGCATTACAATATGTAGGAAGCATCCCATTTGACGAATCAGTTAAGCGTGCGGTTCAAAGGCAAAAACCTGTGATCCAAGCTTACCCAAGAGCCAAGGCATCAATAGCATTTAAATCATTAGCTAAAAAAGTGGACTCTTGGCCTTTGCCAACCAGCCCAAGAGGCAACTTAGAATTCTTTGTTGAAAATTTAATATCGACAGCTGCTCGCGGATAATTTATGGCAATGACCAATGGTTTCGCCATGTACACCGGTGAAAACAATTCAAATTTTGACAAGCTGATTCAAGATTATGCAACGCTTGTAAAGCGAATTGCCCATCATTTGAAAGGCCGCTTACCCGCGTCAGTTCAAGTGGATGACCTGATACAGTCAGGCATGATAGGGCTAATCGAAGCGGCGCGTAAATATGAACCCAGTAAGGGCGCAAGTTTCGAAACCTACGCAGGCATTCGAATACGTGGGTCTATGCTAGATGAAATTAGAAAAGGTGATTGGGCCCCTAGAAGTGTTCATCGCAACAGCCGTCGCATTTCCGACGCGATTCGCTTTATAGAAAGTACCACGGGCAGAGACGCGCAAGATCAAGAAGTGGCCGATGCGTTAGAAATGACAATGGATGAGTACCATCATCATTTACAAGATGGAGCCGGTTCCCGTTTGTTCAGTTTTGAAGAGCTATTAGACCAGCCAGGTGAAAGAGAGGGGGAGTTAATTAATCCCGACCAAACAAGCCCTCTTGAAGGGATATCCAGTGAAAAATTTAAAGACCACCTAGCCGATGCCATCAGTAAGCTACCAGAACGAGAACAACTGGTACTGGCTTTGTATTATGATGAAGAACTCAATCTTAAAGAAATTGGCGCCGTGTTAGAAGTCAGCGAATCACGGGTAAGTCAAATACATAGCCAAGCTGCTTTACGCTTGCGTTCTCGATTATCAGACTGGACAGATACGCCCGCTGAGTAATCCAGCTATTTTAATCACCTTCTTGTACCCGCTAAATCCATAGCTTATGCATGGATCTCAATTTTTTATTTCTATTAATATAAATTTCTCTTTTAAGTAATGGTCATAGATCGACTAAAAAATCTGTTACAGCGGCATAAATCATCATAACTGGCAGTGTTGACCCAATTTTTCTCAATAATCAAACTGTTACGTCGATAAAGTGTACTAGACTTATCTTAGGTGTTTCATAAGGATCAGCCAAAACCGAACATAGTTTATTAAAAAATAGTCTAATTTAGCCTCCGGCTAGAAAACACAGATTACCCGCTGGATTACTGGGTAACCCTGACTAGACTAAAATTATGTAAAACAGGCTTTGGCCAGGGCGGCTGGGAGGTAGCTTTGGATAAAAATATGAAAATTCTCGTCGTAGATGACTTTTCTACAATGAGGCGAATCATCAAGAACTTATTGAGAGATTTGGGATTTACCAATACTCAAGAGGCGGATGATGGCAGCACGGCTTTACCCATGCTTCAAAGTGGTGACTTTGATTTTCTTGTAACCGACTGGAATATGCCGGGTATGACGGGAATTGAATTACTCAAGCACGTTCGTGAAGATGAACGGCTTAAAACTTTGCCTGTATTAATGGTGACAGCCGAAGCAAAACGAGATCAGATAGTGGCAGCCGCTCAGGCTGGCGTTAATGGTTATGTTATTAAGCCGTTCACAGCTGCGGTACTAAAAGAAAAAATCGAAAAGATTTTTGAACGTGTGGACGGATAATTAGGATGTATCCATGGCAGCACTGGAACTAGATTCTTCTGCTGGCGAATTCGAAAAACTATTTGGGGAAAAAGCGAAAGAGCTTACGAACCGACTAGAGAATAACGATATCGCTGGTGCGGTAGGGATGATTCAGGACTTACAAAAAGTCAGGGATGAAAATCTATACCAAGAAATCGGTCGCTTAACTCGAGCACTGCATGAGTCCATTAAAAATTTCAAATTGGACAGTAATGTAGGGGCTGGGTCAGAAATTGATGAGGCCCATGAAGGGCTGGCTTATGTTGTTGATATGACGGCAAAAGCTGCAAATAAAACCATGGACATGGTAGATGCCGCATTACCTTTATCCGAAGGTATCAGCACCGAAGCCGTAGAAATAAAGCAAGAATGGCAACGTTTTTTGAAAAAAGAAATAGCCCCTTCTGAATTTCGAGATCTGACTAAACGTATTACTGTATTTTTAGATAACACCGAAGTTAATACGAAAAAGCTCAATGGAAATTTAAACGATATTTTATTAGCTCAAGATTTCCAAGATTTAACTGGGCAAGTGATTCAAAAAGTGACCACCATGGTAACAGACGTGGAATCGCGGTTAGTGAATTTAGTGTCGATGGCTGGTCATGTGGATGAAATGACAGGCATTCAACATAACAGTATTGAAACAGAGAGCGAAGTTGATGACCCAACAAAAGGGGTTGGCCCTCAAATTAATGCAGAAGATAAAGAAGACGTAGCATCAAACCAAGACGACGTGGATGATTTATTATCCAGTCTCGGGTTTTAAAGGAGCATAGGGATGAGTTTGGACGCTGATGAAGAAATCCTCCAGGACTTCCTTGTAGAAGCGGGTGAGATTCTAGAGTTGCTAGGTGAGCAGCTGGTTGAAATGGAAAATAAACCTGACGACCAAGAACTGCTGAATTCAATTTTCCGTGGATTTCACACGGTAAAAGGCGGAGCTGGCTTTCTACAATTAACCCCATTGGTTGACTGCTGCCACGTTGCTGAAAATGTATTTGATATACTGCGTAATGGGCAGCGTAAGGTATCCACCGAATTAATGGATGTGGTGCTGAAGGCGCTAGACACTGTTAATGAAATGTTTGATGCGGTACGTGCAGGCAATATGCCTGATCCTTGTGACCCTCAATTAATTGAAGAATTATCCCGCTTTTCGACACCAGAAACCGCTGACGAAGTTGCCCCTGTCGCTGAAGAACCGGTTACTGATATTCCCGCTGAAGCCCCCGCAGAGGAACCTGCACCTGCACCTGTGGCTGCTTCTGGAGATACAAATACAGTCACCCCTGAAAGCTTTTTGGCTGCAGAAGGTGATATCACAGACGACGAATTTGAAGGTTTACTTAACGCTTTAGATGAACCTAAAGGGGATGCAAAGCCCGCTGCACCAGCCCCTGCTGCGACCACTAACAGTGATGAAATCACAGAAGACGAATTTGATGCATTACTTGACCAGTTACACGGTTCAGGTAATAGCCCCACTGCAGATAAACCTGCCGCAGAAGCTCCTGCCGCTCCACCAGCTCCTGCCCCAGCAGCGGGTGCTGAAGAAAATATCAGTGAATCAGAATTTGAAGAACTATTAGATAAGTTACACGGGCAAGGCAAAGGGCCAACTGAAACGGCAGATGGAAGTACAGCGGATACACCTGCTCCGGCAGCGGCTGCACCTCCACCTCCACCGCCGCCACCTGTAGCAGCCAAACCTGCAGCTGCTGCAACAGCAGAGCCCCCTAAACCAGCCGCTAAAAAATCAGAACCACCTGCTGCGGCTGAAGCCACTGTTCGTGTTGATACCAAGCGCTTAGATGACATCATGAACATGGTGGGCGAACTGGTACTGGTGCGTAATAGATTAGTTCGTCTGGGACTAAAAAGTACTGACGAATCCATGTCGAAAGCAGTCGCTAACTTAGATGTGGTAACAGGGGATTTACAGACCTCGGTTATGAAAACCCGAATGCAGCCAATCAAAAAAGTGTTTGGTCGTTTTCCTCGAGTGGTACGTGATCTAGCTCGTAATTTGAAAAAAGAAGTGACATTAGAACTCCGTGGTGAAGAAACGGATCTGGATAAAAACTTAGTGGAAGCACTTGCGGATCCTCTAGTCCACTTGGTGCGTAATGCAGTCGATCACGGTGTAGAAATGCCCGATGAACGAGTTGCGCTAGGCAAACCAAAAAATGGAACAGTAATATTAAGCGCCGAACAAGAAGGTGATCATATTCTTCTGTCTATCCAAGAAGACGGCAAAGGCATGGACCCTAAAAAACTTCAAGAAATTGCGGTTGAAAAAGGGGTGATGGATCAAGATGCCGCTGACCGATTAAGTGACAGTGAATCGTTTAACCTAATTTTTGCACCTGGCTTTTCAACCAAAAAAGAAATAAGTGAAGTATCCGGCCGTGGCGTAGGCATGGATGTAGTGAAAACTAAAATCACGCAATTAAACGGATCCATCACCATTGATTCAGTGATGGGGAAAGGCTCTAAATTTATGATTAAGGTACCATTAACGTTAGCAATTATGCCAACGCTGATGGTCATGTTAAAAGACCAAGCATTTGCTTTTCCGCTTGTAAGCGTGAATGAAATATTCCATTTAGACTTAACCAAAACAAACGTAGTAGACGGGCAAGAAGTTGTTGTGGTTCGTGATAAAGCCATACCTTTGTTTTATTTGAAGCGCTGGCTTGTGAATCAAAATGGTTTGAATATGAAGCCCGCATCAGATGAACCAGAAACAGAAGGGCATGTAGTGGTCGTTTCAGTGGGCACACAACGAGTGGGTTTTGTAGTGGATCAATTAATTGGTCAAGAAGAAGTGGTCATTAAACCACTGGGTAAAATGCTGCAAGGTACACCGGGTATGTCTGGGGCAACCATAACAGGTGATGGGCGTATTGCACTTATATTAGATGTACCAAGTATGCTGGATCATTATGCTAAACGAAGTTTGATTGCAGCTTAATACAAGCTTTGTTTAGTATTACATTAAGGCCACTTGGCCAATGGGAATTTGATGGCCATTAAAATTTTAGTGGTGGATGATTCAGGCTTTTTTCAAAAACGTATTTCTGAAATACTTAAGCCTGAAGCAGACATTCAAATAGTAGGCTTTGCAAACAATGGTCGTGAAGCCATTGAAAAAGCACAAAGCTTAAACCCTGATGTCATCACAATGGATTATGAAATGCCCGTTATGGATGGATTAACGGCATTACGTAATATCATGAAAGTTAAACCTACTCCTGTTCTTATGTTCTCCTCTCTCACATACGATGGTGCACGCGTAACGCTTGATGCCTTAGATGCGGGGGCCGTTGATTTTTTACCTAAGAATTTTGAAGATCTACAGCGAGGTGGATCAAAAATTCGCTCGCTGCTAAGTGAAAAAATTAAAAACGTGGCGCGAAATTATAATCGATCGGCAGCCACTGCGAATATCGTTTCCCCGCCTGCACAAAACAACCCCATAGCAGGTGTTTCGAGTGCACGGCCTGCCGTTACGCCCACTGCCCGCGCAGGGGTAAGTGCTTTAAATAAATCGAATTTAAAAAAGCCTGCTACGGCACCGGTCATAAAACCTGAAGAAGCCCCCGCTAGAGCTAGGCAAAATACTCGCTTAAGTGGCATCGATCTTATTTTAATTGGAACCAGCACGGGTGGCCCTGTTGCCTTGCAAAAAGTGTTGACTCAATTGCCCGATAATTTCCCCAAACCCATTCTACTGATACAACATATGCCAGCATCTTTTACCGGTGCGTTTGCAGAGCGGTTAAATACCTTGTGTCAAATTACCGTTCAGCTTGCAAAAGACGGAGATACGCTAAAACCCGGTGTGGCTTTTTTAGCACCTGGCGGGCAGCAAATGATGATAGAGCGTGGAAAGATCAGAGTTATAGATGGTGATGATCGAATGAACTATCGGCCATGTGTTGACCTGACATTTGCATCAGCGGCCAAACACTTTCCAAAAAGATCGTTAGGAATCATTTTAACGGGTATGGGAAGTGACGGTTGTGAAGGGGCAAAACTTATGAAAAAAGTAGGTTGCCCAATCTGGTCACAAGATAAAGATTCATGCGTGATTTACGGTATGCCAATGGCCATTGCAAAAGCCAATCTGGCCGATGCCGTATTATCATTGAATAACATTGGCCCACTTTTGGTGAAAGAGGTTAGGTAATGAACTGGTTAGGCCTAGCAGGGATGTTGCTGGGTATTGCCGCGATAATAATCGGCAATATTGCAGAGGGAGGAATCACGTCAGCCCTAATTAATGGGCCCGCTTTTATCATTGTGTTTGGTGGTACGTTTGCTGCCGTCATGGTTCAAACCCCTTTCGATATGATTAAACATGCTTTTATACGAACGTTCTGGCTAATCATTCCCCCTAGATTTGATCTTGATGACCTATTAGAAACATTATGCCAGTGGGGTCAAGCCGCTCGCAAAGAAGGGTTAATGGGGCTTGAAAAAATAGCCGACGTGGAACCAACACCTTTAGCCAAAAAAGGTCTGAATTTATTAGCCGATGGTCAAACCCCAATCGCCATTCGTAATAGCCTAGAAATGGATTTATATAAACAAGAAGACAAAGGCTTACAGTCAGCCCATGTCTATGAAAGCTTGGGCGGGTATGCACCAACTATCGGCATATTAGGTGCGGTACTGGGCTTGATGCAGGTACTAGGCACATTGGACGACCCTTCATTGATTGGACCAGGTATCGCAACAGCATTTGTTGCCACCATTTACGGTGTAGGCAGTGCCAATTTATTCTTCTTACCTATGGCACAACGATTAAAGCATGTTGTACAAAGTGAGTATTTATATCATGAACTCATCATCGAAGGACTGGTTGCCATCGCAGAAGGTGAACACCCCAATTCTATTCGTTATCGATATGAAACCTTAAGAAGAAACTAGTCGTAAATTTAAAAGCATTTAAAAAAGAGTGCCTTAATAAACGTTTATAACCAAAGATTAGATTCACATGCCTAGACGACACAAGCCACCAGAGTCGACACATCCACATCGTTGGATGGTGTCTTATGCGGATTTCATGACATTACTCTTTGCATTTTTTGTCGTGATGTATGCCGTGTCAGTGGTCAATAATAAAAAGTTCGAACGCATGAGTCATGCCTTAGTGGGAATATTTGAATCGCCAGCGGCTTTTCCATTACCTGTGAAATTAGAAGATATTTTACCCCCAGTCATATATGAACCTGAGGGTAAAAACCATGATGATCAAGATCACCTTGATATCCAAGAACTACAAAACAATCTACAAGCCTTGGTTCAAGAAAATATTAAAGAGTTGTTAACCAAGCCGGAGTTTCAGTTAGAAAAAAATAATGACTGGCTTCAAATTGAAGTGCAGTCAGATCAAATATTTAAAGTAGGAACAAGCGACTTCTCTGAAACAGGCGAGCAAACCCTAGTTAAACTAGCCAAAACATTTGAACAGTTCGACCACGATATCAATATTGAAGTATTCAGTGATGTAACCGTAGGGGATGGACTTAATAACTGGCAATTATCGGCCTTACAAGGGGCCAATATTGCCCATGTATTCACAATGGAAAAAATTAAACCTTCTCGTTTAGCATTAGCCTCGTATGGTCCTTATCACCCAATTGCGACAAATGAAGATGAAGACGGTAAAGCCATCAATCGAAGAGTCATTTTTATGATTGATCGCACAGGAAATGAACGAAATAGGACAAAAATTGTGACGGATCGTCACCTGTCTGCTAAGCCTATATTAGAGGCCGTTAATTAATTTAATAAGACGTCATGCACACAGGAACAAAATGTGCATATTTATTAAACAAATTAATACTATGTCAGTAATTTGTTTGTGAAAGACGAAACAGAGTTGTGTCGTGTAAAGCTATTTACAATAAGACGCACTCGGCCAAGGAGTAAATAACGTGCACGTATGGGCCGTTGCCAATCAAAAAGGGGGCGTGGGTAAAACCACTTCCACTGTCAGTCTTGCAGGCTTGCTTCGTGAGCAAGGTCACCGTGTGTTAATGGTTGACCTTGATCCTCATGGTTCACTGACCAGCTATTTTAAATACGACCCCGACGATATTGAATTCAGTACCTTTGACTTGTTTATGCATGAAGGAAAAATACCGGACGGGCTTCCTAAAAAAATTATCAAACATACAAGTAAAAATGGAATTGATCTTTTTCCGGCCAGTACCGCACTTGCAACATTAGAAAGGCGGGTTGCAGGTCAGGGTGGAATGGGCTTAGTCATTTCAAAATCTCTAGCCACCCTGTGGGATGATTATGAATATGTGATCATAGATACACCGCCTATCTTGGGGGTTTTAATGATTAACGCTTTAGCCGCCGCGCAACGATTACTGATTCCAGTACAAACAGAATTCTTAGCGGTTAAAGGGTTAGAGCGCATGACACATACATTGGATATGGTTATGCAAAGTACTAAAAAGCAATTACCGTTTACAATCATTCCAACGTTATACGATCGCAGGACGCATGCGTCTGTGAATGCATTGAAAAAAATCAGAGAGCTATACGGTAATCAGGTTTATAAAGAGAGCATTCCAGTGGATACCAAATTTCGGGATGCCAGTGAATTAGGAAAAGTGCCATCAGACTTAGACTCTGAGGGCAGAGGGGTAAGAGTCTATCGGCATCTATTAAGTTCGCTTATTAATAAAGCCGATGCAGCTTAAATGGTGATTCATAATGAATAAGACATCAGATAAAGCAGTGGCTGACTACTTAAATAACATGTTTATGGACTTGGCTATTTCCGAGCCAGAAGTCAGCACTACGAAGGTATCAGAATACATACCACTTGATAGCAATAACCTTGGTTTTCAATTGGTGCCGTGTATGGACCCATTTAACCTTATGAATTTAGAAAACGCTGTTACACCAAGCAAAATTTGGCTAGCGTATATCATGGTTCTAAATTTAGCGAAAAACCTACCAAGTGGGACCCTAAAACAATACTGCTTACGACAATGCCAAATACTGCTTAATCAATTCAATCAAAACTGCAGTCTTTAGGTGGTGTATGAAAAATGCATCGGCCAATCCTATCCTAGAAATTAAAACAACTGATCACGTCAAGGTTAAAGAAAAGCTTGGCAAAGTGGATGTGGTTGTTCAAGAATATATGGATAATTTGCTTGGCGATCTGTTCCCAGAACTAGAAGCGCCTACAGCAGAACCGCCAGTTGATAATTCAGTTCGTGCCATTCCTGAATCTAAAGAAGTATCTAAAGAGGTCTCTAAAGAAGAGCGTGAACTAGTCACGACTTTTAAAGCTCAACCAGAGCATGAGATAGAAACCCCACCAGAACGTGTCATTCCACCACCAGTCACTATACTAAAACCAGATGTCATACCTGATGAAACAGCGCCACAAGTAACTGAGATTGTGGTCGACGTGAATGTCACACCACCAGATTTAAAGCTGACATCAGACTTATTAAACAAAGAACCAAATGAACCTGAAATCAGAACATACGCCAAGGTCATTCCACATGTCAGTCTGCCTGATGACATAAATCCACCCCCAGTGGAAGAAGTAGCGGCTATCAAGAACACAAAACCGGTCAAGCCAAGTACAGTGTATGAAGCGCCAGTGACAACCGCTGTGCATGTAAAAACAGACCCGTTGAAATCTGACGTGACATTACCTAATGTCGATATTCCTATCCCTAAGGAAATCATCGAAGATAGTGTTGCCCCGCAGGTGAATACAGCACCACTTAAAGAAATTGAAAAGCGTTTTCCTAAGGCCCCCGATTGGGCTCAAGAGTCGTTTGATGTGCTCTTGTTTGATGTGTGTGGTTTAAAATTGGCGGTCCCCATGGAGTCTTTAGGGCGCATCATAAAAGTAGAACATGAAACCAATCAGTTAATTGGTCGCCCTAGTTGGTTTATGGGGGCATACAATGAAGCGGATGAGCACTTATATGTGGTGGATACTGCAAAATATATGATGCCAGAAAAAGGATACGACCTTGAGCGTGATGGATTTGAATACCTAATTCAATTACAAAAAAGTAAATGGACGCTGGCCTGTAAAAACGTTCATACCACAGTCAGGTTAGAGCCTGATCAGGTTAAGTGGCGTTCAAGTCAAGGCAAGCGCCAGTGGCTATCAGGTACGGTAATAGAGCATATGTGCGCACTGATTCATGTGGATAATTTAGTGGAACTATTAGAAATCAATTCTTAGGTCTGTTTCTCTCATCTTATGTCTAACTCTCAAACCAGCCACTTCAATAATTAGCCAGCATCCATAGACACCCCACAATTCAATGTTCAAGTGTGCCTTTCTACCGTTAAGTAATTAATTCACCGTGCTGACTGGCACAGGTCATGATGTTAGGTGCTCTAGTCTGGGATTCTCTTAACAGGTAATTAATTCACTGTACTGACTGGCACAGGTCATGATGTTAGGTGCTCTAGTCTAGGATTCTTCTAACAAGTAATTAATTCACTGTGCCGACTGGCACAGGTCATGATGTTAGGTGCTCTAGTCTAGGATTCTTCTAACAAGTA